>Ga0316209_1000044_pt1 | contig 269112 bp, 264 predicted proteins | sample 6monopyrite_MG_FD_204945 | JGI IMG/M metagenome (GOLD analysis project Ga0316209, IMG submission 204945) | Microbial mat bacterial communities from mineral coupon in-situ incubated in ocean water Damariscotta River, Maine, United States -... | ecosystem: Environmental > Aquatic > Marine >... | reverse complement strand
GCTTGCGGAATTCATCAGGGCCAGTGGAGGCAATGCCAAAACATAAACAGGCCGGACACACGACTGTACTGACGAAAATGCGCAAACAGCACAAAAAAACGCTTGCAATGCAGGTGCCACCCACACAAGTCATTCTGCAATTATTTTCCTAGTGCGCGCGCCCTGACGGTTCGGTGGGCGAATTGCTTAGTTTCTCAAAAATCGGAGAATACCCCACGAAGACGCGTTTCGGTTTTTGGGGCCGGGGTCGACCTTAAGGAACAAACTGGTCAACCCTCAAATCTGCGGACTGTGTGCCAAGCCTCATCAGGTCTCTACTCCTATGAAGGACCAAAACCGCAAAGGGAGAATTCGGCGCCTTGGCACCGCCATTTTAGCCAATGCGAGCGCCTGATCCGCACGTTCTTGTCGTCCAATTCTCATGTAATGAGCAGTATCGATTGACCCATCCGGGCGGCGTTTGATCTGTGATGTCTCTAACTGTTGCATGACGAGAACTCCTCTTTGGCTATGAAACTATTGGACACGAATGAACGCGCCATAGCTTGAAGGCCCTCTTAAGAATTCCTTGTCATTTCGATGATTCAGCCCTTCTTTTAGCCAAAACCCTTGATTATTGCCGCGCAATGGCGGTTGACTGTCCCATGGCACACAAATTCGCAAATTGTTTGATAGACCCTGATAAACACCTATTTCTTCGCGATGGACTGCCTATTCATCTCGAGCCTCAGGTGTTTGACCTTTTGTTGGCCCTTGTCGAAAAGCAGGGGCGGTTGGCATCCAAGGACGAACTCGTTGAAACCGTTTGGCGTGGACTGAGTGTCTCTGACGCGACAATCAGTGCGCGGATAAATGCTGCTCGGATGGCAGTTGGTGACACTGGTAGGGCCCAGGCGATTATCAAGACTGTTCACGGCAGGGGTTTTCAGCTGAATGTAGAGGTGAAGGAAACCATAGCAGCGGCCGCACGCGCGCTCGAATCCGACCATTCCGACACGCAAAATATCCAATTCACACGATCGTCTCATGGCGCAAAAATCGCATTTTCCAAAAGTAGTGACGGGCCGCCACTGGTGCGCGTTGCCCATTGGCTTTCTCACTTGGAACTCGATTGGCACAGCCCTGTCTGGCGACCTTTGATCGAAGCTCTAGAAAGCAAACACACGCTTTACCGCTACGATCAAAGAGGCACTGGCCTTTCGTCGCGCGACCTTAAATCCGCCGACCTTGATGCCTTTGTTGATGACCTGAAGGCGGTTGCTGATGCCAACAAACTGGATCAGTTTCCGATTTTTGCGGCGTCGCAGGCTGTCCCTGTCGCCATCCGTTTTGCCCATAAATACCCCGAACGCGTCACTGGCCTGGTGTTGTATGGTGGATATGCCAAAGGGCGGGCATTGCGCGAGACGTCGCAGGGCGACATTGATGAGGAAACTGTCTTGGGCCAGCGGGCTGGGGCAAGGCTGACAGCCCGTTTGTAAATGCGTTTTCGACATTGTTCATGCCGGATGCAACGCCTGCGCAGTTGGCCGGATTTGTAAAAATGCAAACCGAAACAATTTCTGCGGAAAATGCCGCCCTTTTAAGACAAATAGTTGATCGGTTTGATGTTGCCGATATCTTGCAGTCAGTTCGCACGCCTACGCTCGTCATCCATGCGATATCCGACGCGGTCCAGCCCGTTGAACAGGGGCGTGTGCTGGCAAGTGAAATCCCCGGCGCAAGATATGTTTCGCTAGAAAGCAGAAACCATGTCCCTCTTCCTCAAGAGGATACTTGGACCCAGATGATGCATGAGGTTCGTTTGTTTCTGGACTACTTGCAGCCCTAATCAAGTCAGCCCAAGTCACCTGGACAGCAACAGGAATTTTGGAACCAGGCCTTCGAACCTGTGCGGCGAACGGCAGCAAAGTCAACCAAACAGACCGTCACTCCGCCGCGTCTGCCGCATCAATCTGAGCCGCCCGCCGCTCGACCTGCTCCACAATATGCTCGACCATCTGCTCATTGCTCAACTTGTGGCTCTGCTTACCGGCCAGATACACCATGCCAGCACCCGCGCCGCCGCCAGTGAACCCCACATCCGTCATCAGCGCCTCGCCCGGACCATTCACCACACAGCCAATAATCGACAGGCTCATCGGGGTCTTGATATGCTCCAGACGGGTCTCTAACGCCTCGACGGTCTTGATCACATCAAACCCCTGACGGGCACATGACGGGCAGGAAATAATATTCACCCCGCGGTGCCGCAACCCCAGCGATTTCAAAATCTCGAAACCCATCTTGACCTCTTCCACAGGGTCCGCCGACAGCGACACGCGGATCGTATCGCCAATCCCCGCCCACAGCAGATTGCCCATGCCAATCGCCGACTTCACAGTGCCGGAAATCAAGCCACCGGCTTCGGTAATCCCCAGATGGATCGGCGCATCGGTGGCATCGGCCAACATCTGATAGGCGGCTGCGGCCATAAACACATCCGACGCCTTGCAGCTAATCTTGAACTCGTGAAAATCATTGTCCTGCAAAATCTTGATATGATCCAGACCGCTTTCCACCATCGCATCAGGACAAGGCTCGCCATATTTATCCAGCAAATGCTTTTCCAGCGATCCAGCATTCACCCCGATACGGATCGCACACTTGTTGTCTTTCGCGGCCTTTATCACCTCGCGCACACGGGCCGCGTCGCCAATATTGCCCGGATTGATGCGCAAACACGCCGCCCCCGCCTCTGCCGCTTCAATCCCGCGCTTATAATGAAAATGAATATCCGCCACGATCGGCACCGACACCTCGGGCACGATCAATTTCAAGGCCTTGCTCGACGCCTCGTCAGGCACAGAAACGCGCACAATATCCGCCCCCGCATCGGTCGCGGCCTGAATTTGCGCGATCGTGCCCTTCACATCCGTGGTCAGCGTGTTGGTCATGGTCTGCACAGTTATCGGCGCATCGCCCCCCACAGGAACATTGCCCACCATAATCTGACGCGATTTGCGGCGTTCAATATTGCGCCACGGACGAATGTGATTATGCGACATAAGACGGCTTTCCAGACAGGTTTGCAGGCAAGGTTCAGACAGGTTTTATCTATGCAGACCCTGCGCCATCAGCAACCACAAAGCGGGATTTATTCGGTCGGGGTCATAACTTCGGCAACCAGACTGACCGCATCAGCCAAGCCCTGATCCGCGCTCAAATCGGCCTGCGCATAGGTTTGCACCAATGCCTCGGACGACAAGGCCAAATTGGACGTGACCGTGCCCGCGCGCCCCGCAGGACCGTAATGCACACCATTGATCGCAAAATAAACAGCACCGCTCTCACCCACACGCAAGGTCGCAGGCTCCTCGGTGGCAGGCAGGGCAAACTTTTCACCTGCATCCATGATGCCTTCAAAAATCACCGTGCCATCCGCAGCGCGCACGCGCACCCACGCCGGACGGGCCGCAACCAATTGAACTTCTGGCACAGGGGCCTCGTTCACCTGAATAGCCGCCGCTGCAACAGGATCCGCAGCATCCACAGTTTCCGCAAGAACCGCCGCCAAAACACTATCCACTGTCACAGGGCGCACCCCGTAATTCGGGCCCAAGGTGGAAATCGGGCCATCGCGTGCCACCAAAACCGGCACATCCAAGGCTTGTGGGCGGTATAACCGGTCCAGCGCCTCACTTGTCGGCGATTCAAACGACGCCAAGCTGTCCGTTTGTTCAATCGCATTGGATGCACCTGCCAACGGGTCCAGATCCGACACCACGGTCGGGGTCTGATCAACCGGCGCAAACTGCACCTTTTGCACTTCTTGCAACACAGTCCAGCCACCATAGCCCAAGCTGCCAATCAACGCGATCAACACCAGCACCGATCCGACCGCACCAGGCTCGATGCGTGAAATCATCGCGTCACCGGCCGGAATAAACGGGGTCGCAGAGGATGAAAAAATATCTTTTCCCGCGCCGTTCAATCCAAAATCATTGCGCGCAGGCTTGGTCACAGAGGCCTCTTTGGACATGCCATGCGCAGTCGCAAAACCGCTTTCACGGCAAAACGTATCAAACGCCCAATCGGGATCCATGTGCAAATAACGGGCATAGGATCGGACATAGCCGGCAATAAAGCCAGGCGTATCAAAGGCCACAGGATCCGCATTTTCAATCGCGGCAATATAGGACGCCTTGATCTTCAACTCGCGCTGCACATCCAACAGGCTCTTGCCCATCGTAGCGCGCTCACCGCGCATCAGGTCACCCAAACGCAGATCAAATCCGTCAAATCCCTTGGATTTCACGTCATCAGCTGCTTTCGCGCGTCTGAAGCTCTTACCGATCATCATAATTCCTGCACGTGCCCAAAATCGAAAGGCGAATCGAGCCGCCCATTTGCCTTACAAAAGTCTTACCACAGCACCCACAACATTGCACACGCAGAAAGATTAACCCGCCAATTCGGCACGATTCAGCGCACAATGCGACCAAAGCTGATCCAACGCGCCCACCAACGTATCCATCTCGCGCGGACCATGCACCGGCGACGGGGTAAAACGCAGCCGCTCGGTGCCGCGTGGCACGGTGGGGAAATTGATTGGCTGGACATACATGCCGAACTCTTCCAGCAACATATCCGACAGCTTTTGGGTGTGCTTTGGGTCGCCCACGATCAGCGGCACAATATGGCTGCCATGATCAATGATCGGCAGGCCCAGCCCCTTCAAACGCAGCTTCAAAACCTTGGCTTGTGTCTGATGCGCATCGCGCAACCCCTGATCGACCTTCAAATGCGCCACCGAGGCCGCAGCCCCCGCTGCCACCGCAGGGGGCAAGGACGTGGTGAAAATAAACCCGGGCGCATAGGACCGGATCGCATCACACATCGCAGGCGAAGCCGCAATATAGCCACCCATCACACCATACGCCTTGGCCAGCGTGCCGTTGATAATATCCACGCGGCCCATCAAACCATCGCGCTCGGCAATCCCGCCACCGCGCGGGCCATACATGCCCACCGCGTGCACCTCGTCGAGATAGGTCAGCGCGCCGAATTCATCCGCCAGATCACAGATCTCCTTGATCGGCCCGAAATCGCCATCCATTGAATAGACACTTTCAAAGGCAATCAGCTTGGGTGCCGCCGGATCATCGGCAGCCATCAATTCGCGCAAATGCGCCACATCATTGTGACGGAATATGCGCTTGGCCCCGCCATTGCGGCGCACACCTTCAATCATCGAGGCATGGTTCAGCGCATCGGAATATATAATCAGCCCCGCAAACAGCTTGGGCAGCGTGCTCAACGTCGCATCATTGGCGATATACGCACTTGTAAACAACAACGCGGCATCCTTGCCGTGCAAATCCGCCAGTTCCGCCTCAAGCCGCTTGTGATAGACCGTGGTGCCCGAAATATTGCGTGTGCCACCGGATCCGGCACCCGTCGCCTCCAACGCCTCGTGCATTGCCGCCAAAACAACGGGGTGCTGCCCCATGCCCAAGTAATCATTGCCACACCAAACCGTTACAGGGGTCTTTTCACCATCCGGTTTGGTCCAGACCGCATGGGGAAACTGGCCGCGCGTGCGCTCGATATCAATAAACTTGCGATATCTGCCTTCGGTATGAAGCTTCTCGATCGCCGTCGTCAGCATCTGGTCGTAATTCAAAAGACTTCCTTTCGTCTCCGCGCCTGGCCCAAACCAACCCACAGTTTAGAATTATCTCAAAACCCTTATAGGGTCAAAAGCCCGCGAGCAATACGCTACAATCTGTCGCTCCCCTGCTTGGCCTTATGCACCCGCCGCGCTAGGCTTTTCTTGATCCATATCAAACCCGCTTCATAAAGGCACCGATCATGACCCTAGACCCCGTCCTCGCACGTATCGACGAAACCCTCGACGCGGCCACCGACAGGCTCCTCAAGCTGCTGCGCATCCCCTCGATCTCGACCGATCCGGCCTATGCACAAGACTGCGACGCCGCCGCCGACTGGCTGGTGGCGGACTTGAAATCAATCGGGTTTGAGGCCTCCAAACGGCCCACCACAGGGCATCCGATGGTCGTGGCCCACGCAGGCGACACTGGGCCACATATCCTGTTTTACGGGCATTACGACGTGCAACCGGTGGACCCGCTGGACCTATGGGACAACGACCCCTTCGATCCGCAAATCCAAGATACCGCCAAAGGACGCGTGATCCGCGGGCGCGGCGCCTCGGATGACAAGGGCCAGTTGATGACCTTCATCGAGGCCTGCCGGGCATGGAAAGATATCCATGGCACCCTGCCCGCCCGCATCACGATCTTTTTCGAGGGCGAAGAAGAATCAGGCTCACCCTCGCTGACACCGTTCATGCGCGACAACGCCGACGACCTCACCGCCGACATCGCACTCATTTGCGACACCGGGCTTTACGGCGACAGCACGCCTGCCATCATCACGCAATTGCGCGGGCTCTTGGGCGAAGAAATCACCATCACAGGGCCGAATAAGGACCTGCACTCGGGCATGTATGGCGGCATCGCAATGAACCCCGCGCGGGTTCTGGCCAAAATCATCGCCTCACTGCACGATGAAGATGGACGCATCACCGTGCCCGACTTTTACGACGGCGTGCCCGAGCTCACAAACGAACTTGCCGCCGCATGGGACGATCTGAAATTCGATGACGCCGCCTTCCTCGGCGCGGTCGGCCTCTCGATCCCCGCGGGCGAAAAAGGGCGGCGTCCCTTGGAAATGATCTGGTCACAACCAACCTGTGAAGTGAACGGCATGATCTCGGGCTACACCGGCGACGGGTTCAAAACCGTGCTGCCCTCCAAAGCCTCCGCCAAAATCAGCTTCCGGCTGGTCGGCACACAAGATCCTCTCAAAATCCGCGAGGACTTCCGCGCCATGGTGCAAACCATGCTCCCCGCCGATTGCACCGTCGCCTTTGGCGACCATGGCGCCTCTGCCGCCGGGCAAATGTCGACCGCCGATCCGGCGTTTGCCAAAGCCAAAGCCGCGCTCTCGGACGAATGGCCCAATGCCGCAGCCTATGTCGGTTGCGGCGGCTCGATCCCGATCGCAGGGCATTTCAAAACCATCCTCGACATGGACGCGATGCTGATCGGCTTTGGCAAAGACGACGACGCCATCCACTCGCCCAATGAAAAATACGACCTGTCATCATTCCACAAAGGCACGCGGTCATGGGCCCGCATCCTGCACGCCCTCGCCAAATAAGCAGGCCAAAAGCCCTGTTCACATCGGTAAAACAATTTAGGAGAAGTGGCGCGGTTGACGGGGCTCGAACCCGCGACCCCCGGCGTGACAGGCCGGTACTCTAACCAGCTGAGCTACAACCGCGCATCTCACGACCGCCGAGTTTCCAAAATTCCAAGTGGCGCGGTTGACGGGGCTCGAACCCGCGACCCCCGGCGTGACAGGCCGGTACTCTAACCAGCTGAGCTACAACCGCGCATCTTAGAAATCCAGTCTTTCGACTTGACGTGAGGGGCTTCTATGCGCCCACAATTGCAGCGTCAAGCGGTCTATCGCGGAAATTTCAAGTTCCACCAAATAACTGTGCTGATGCGTGATCCTGACCGGCCCTCGCAGAGGGTCTTTTGCTTGCGTCCCACCCTACAATACAGCGAGATAGCGCCGCTACCACCGCCCTATTGGACGCAATGTTCTAAGGGCGAGAGGTGGATCAAGAAACACTCATACTCCCGATCAAGGGTGGCTTGCACAGCAAACGCCCTACCCCCCATCAATCACTCGCAACATCCCAAGGGTGGCTTGCACAGCAAACGCCCTACCCCCCATCAATCACTCGCAACATCCCAAGGGTGGCTTGCACAGAAAACGCCCTGCGCGCCATCAATCACGTGTAAACTTCAAAGGTAGGGTGGTGGGTGATGAGAGGCTCGAACTCCCGACATCTTCCGTGTAAAGGAAGCGCTCTACCAACTGAGCTAATCACCCGATAACGGTCATTTAGAACAACGGGCTGCGGGGCGCAAGCCTCTAAACTGCAATTTCTTACGCTAATTTCTGTCTGCGAAAACCCGCTCGGCGCCGCTTGGCCCCAATCCGCCGATTGGCACGCGCACCCACCTAAAATCCCGCCTCGTTCATGGCTTGGGCCCGCCCTGTTCAGTCGTCGTCATTGCCCGCAAAGTCACCGGCAGGCCCATTGCCCGCACCAAGCCCCGCACCATCTTTCATTGTGCGCAACTTCAGCGTCATCACCCTCGCGCCATCACCAATATCCTTGGATTTCACCACGCGCATCTTCCCCATGGGTGGCAAATTCAACTCCTCACCCTTCTCCAACGCCTCTGCCAAAACCGCCAGCGCTGCCTCGATTGCAGGCTTTGCATCGCGCTTTTTCACGTCGGTGCGGGCCACGGCGCGGTCAATAAATTCCGGCTTCTTCACCATCTCGCCCTGCGGCACCGCGACGGCCGGCTTCACCACCTTGGTCGCAGTTTTGGCGAGCTTCAACGGCGTCACAACCGGCTCTGGCAAGACCGTATTCAACTTGACCGTATTTGACGGGGCACTCTTTTTGCTGGACATCGGGGTCTCCTCAATTGGTTAAACCCAAGCTACGACAGGCATTGTGATTTGCCTACAGCCGTTTGTCGCAATTTCTAGAATTGTTGCGCCAACCGAAACAACAACGGCAACAAACACCAACCATCAGCCCCAAGAAGCGCAAAATGGCGCGCCCTCATGCGGGCACGCCAATCATTTATCCACCGCAGGCAAGCCTACAGATACTGCGCGCTAATGTGCGGTCGCAGCAACAGCTCCGGCCTTATTCGCCATCGCGGCCGCCGCCGCTTCCTCGGCCGCTTCGTCCCACTCGATCGGCTCGGGCTTGGACACCAAGGCATGGGCCAAAACCTCCGACACATGCTTCACAGGGATAATCGTCAGCCCCTCTTTCACATTGTCAGGAATCTCGGGCAGGTCCTTTTCGTTATCAACAGGGATCAAAACCGTCTTGATCCCGCCACGCAACGCCGCCAGCAGTTTTTCCTTCAAACCACCAATCGGCATCGCATTGCCGCGCAACGACACCTCGCCCGTCATGGCAATATCCTTGCGCACAGGAATACCCGTCAACACCGACACAATCGATGTGACCATCGCCAGACCAGCACTCGGGCCATCCTTCGGGGTTGCGCCGTCAGGCACGTGCACGTGAATATCAATCACATCAAACTTCGTGGGTTTCACACCGATTTCGGGCGCAATCGAGCGAACATAAGACGCCGCCGCATCAATCGATTCCTTCATCACATCGCCAAGTTTACCCGTGGTCTTCATACGGCCCTTACCCGGCAATCGCAGCGCCTCGATGTTCAGCAATTCACCACCCACCGACGTCCACGCAAGCCCCGTGACCACACCGACCTGATCCGTCTCTTCCGCCAGACCGAATTTGTGCTTTTTCACGCCCAGATACTCGTCCAGATTATCCGCAGTAATAACGAACTGCGTGGCTTCCTTCTTCACAATCTTTGTCACAACCTTGCGGGCAACTTTCGCCAATTCTCTCTCAAGGTTCCGCACGCCCGCCTCGCGGGTATAGACGCGGACCATCGACAGCAACGCATCATCTGAGACGCTAAACTCCTTGGCTTTCAACCCGTGGTTTTTCATGACCTTGGGCAACAAATGCTGCTTGGCAATCTCGCATTTCTCATCCTCGGTATAACCCGACAATGAAATGATCTCCATCCGGTCCAACAACGGACCGGGCATGTTATAGCTGTTGGATGTGGTCAGAAACATCACATTCGACAGGTCATATTCGACCTCCAGATAGTGATCCACAAATGTGGAGTTCTGCTCGGGGTCCAACACCTCCAGCATCGCCGACGCAGGATCGCCGCGGAAATCTTGCCCCATCTTGTCGATTTCATCCAGCAAAATCAGTGGATTGGTGGTTTTCGCCTTCTTCAATGCCTGAATAATCTTCCCCGGCATCGACCCGATATAGGTGCGACGGTGACCACGGATTTCACTCTCGTCACGCACTCCGCCCAGCGAGATACGAATGAACTCGCGGCCCGTAGCGCGCGCCACGGATTTGCCAAGGCTGGTCTTACCCACACCCGGTGGACCTACCAGACACATGATCGGCCCCTTCAACTTGGCCGACCGCTGCTGCACTGCCAGATACTCGACAATGCGCTCTTTGACCTTCTCCAAACCGTAATGGTCATTGTCCAAAATCGTCTGGGCGGCTGTCAAATTCTTCTTGGTGCGCGACTTCACGCCCCACGGCAGACCCAGAATCCAGTCCATGTAATTGCGCACAACTGTGGCTTCGGCCGACATCGGCGACATGTTCTTGAGCTTTTTCAGCTCTCCATCAACCTTCTCGCGGGCTTCCTTGGAAAGCTTGGTCGCACCAATGCGCGCCTCCAACTCGGCCACCTCACTCGCGCCATCCTCGCCGTCACCAAGTTCCTTCTGAATGGCCTTCATTTGCTCGTTGAGATAGTATTCTCTCTGGGTGCGCTCCATCTGGCTTTTCACGCGGGTCTTGATCTTCTTCTCGACCTGCAGCACAGACATTTCACCCTGCATCAGCCCGTAAACTTTTTCCAACCGCTCGGACACCGACAATGTCTCCAGCAGGCCCTGCTTTTGATCAACTTCGATGCCCAGATGACCGGCCACCAAATCGGCCAGCTTGGCAGGCTCGGACGCATCCCCAACAGCGGCCATTGCCTCTTCGGGAATGTTCTTTTTGATCTTGGCATAACGCTCGAATTCAGCCGCGACATTGCGCAACAACGCCTCGGTTTCCTCCGCGTTACCCGGCTCTTCTTCCAGATATGTGGCCGCCGCCTCGAAATAATTCGGGTTCTGCACAAATTCGGTAATGCGCACACGGTCGCGGCCCTCGACAAGCACCTTCACCGTGCCATCGGGCAGTTTCAACAACTGCAAAACATTCGCCAGAACACCGGTCGTATAAATACCGTCCTGTGCCGGATCATCCTCACCGGGATCCATCTGGCTGGACAGTAAAATTTGTTTGTCGTCCTGCATCACCTCTTCCAGCGCGCGAACCGACTTCTCGCGACCCACAAAAAGCGGCACAATCATATGCGGGAAAACCACAATATCGCGCAGCGGCAAAACGGGGTAGGATGAACTCAATGGTTCTTTCATGCTCTTTTCCTTTTTATGCAGATGAACCCGTCCCGCTTTGCGGCAACAACATTCATCCCTTGGACTTGTTAAGGTGGGGCTGCCTGCCACCACTTTCAACATCCCAACGATTTTGTGTCACTGTGCCCTTGCGTGCGACCATGGGCAAGGCCGCTTTGGTCACAGTGTCCTATTTTACGCCGCATCCGCCTCGCGCAGCGCATTTTCTTGCGCCTTCAGCGCAAGTTGCAGCAATTTATAACTCTGCCCATACCAGTGGGTGTCACATGGATACTCTAGCCCCAAAACCTTCACGTCATTGGGCGTAAACCCGCGCTGTGACGCGGGCAAGGCGCGCCTGCCCCAAACAACCGGATCATTCTTATGCGTCTCATCATAATCCCAGCCCACTTTTTCACAAACACGCTTGAACATCTCGAAAACAACCGGCTGCGTCGGATGGTTCATCCCGTATAATGTCGGCTGCTTTCGCCATGTCGCGGCCAGATAATCGGCAATCGCAATATCACAATCCTCGGCCTCCTTCTGCGCAATCCGCGCGATAGAGCCCAAAACCCGCGCCTCGCCCTCCATATCGATCACACCGTTACAATAATCCTCAAAAATCTTGATCGGCTTGCGCCCGTCTTGGCCGCGCAACACCTGTTCAGCCCCGCGAATAACCGACTTGCCCTTGGAGGCGATAATCTCCAGCGAGGCAATGCCATCGATGTAAACATAGGGCACAAACACCACATCACCCTGCGCGCTCCGGCGCACATCATTCACGTTAAACGTGGTCGTGGGGTTCGCAATCGCTTGTGATATGACCAAATCGGCTTGGGCCAACTCGCGACGGGTCGTCTCTTCGTCAAACGTGCCCCAATAGGGCGTGATCGTCTGAAAACTGGCCTTCAGCGCCGGAAACATCTCGCGACACAACCCGCGCATGGCATTGACCTGACAGTTTCCCAGGAAAAACACTTTCATCTCGGCGGCCCTTTATTCTTCTTACTGCTCTAAACCCAATACCTCAAAAATCGGTAAACATCAAAGCGGTTCAATATCGCCCTGCGCACGTCCGCCATGAAAATCGGCCTCCCATGCAGCAAACCGCCCCGCGGCAATCGCATCCCGCATCCCCTGCATAATTTCTTGAAAATAATGCAAATTATGCCACGTCAGCAACATGCCCGAAATCATCTCTTGGGCGCGAAACACATGATGCAAATAGGCGCGCGAATAATTGGAACAGGCGGGGCACGTGCACTGCTCATCCAAGGGCCGCGGATCATCAGCATGGCGCGCGTTCTTGATGTTCAGCACACCGCGACGGGTAAACACCTGCCCCGTGCGCCCCGAACGGCTTGGCAGCACACAATCCATCATATCAATGCCGCGCTTGACCGCGCCCACAATATCATCCGGCTTGCCAACCCCCATCAAATACCTTGGCTTATCAACAGGCAGTTGACCCGGCGCAAAATCCAGCACGCCAAACATCGCGTCCTGCCCCTCGCCCACGGCCAATCCACCCACCGCATAGCCGTCAAAGCCGATACCCTTCAGCGCCTGCGCACTCTCCTCGCGCATATCTTGCTCCAGCCCACCCTGCTGGATGCCAAATAACGCATGTCCCGGCCTGTCACCAAACGCATCGCGCGAGCGCTGCGCCCACCGCATCGACATGCGCATCGATCCCTCAATGCGCCCGCGATCCGCAGGCAGTGCGGGACATTCATCAAAACACATCACAATATCAGACCCAAGTAGCTTTTGGATCTCCATCGACCGCTCTGGCGTCAACTCATGCTTGGACCCGTCAATATGGCTTTTGAACGTGACACCCTTCTCGGACATCTTGCGCAAATCCGCGAGGCTCATCACCTGAAACCCGCCGCTATCGGTCAGGATCGGCTTGTCCCAATTCATAAACTTGTGCAGCCCACCCAAATTGGCAATCCGCTCGGCTGTCGGGCGCAACATCAAATGATAGGTATTGCCAAGCAAAATATCCGCACCTGTCGCGGCCACACTCTCGGGCAGCATCGCCTTGACGGTTGCCGCCGTGCCCACCGGCATAAACGCGGGCGTGCGGATGTCGCCTCTAGGGGTGGAAATTACACCAGTGCGGGCTTTCCCGTCGGTGGCTTGCAAATCAAATGTAATACGCTGTGTCATGGCTCTCTCTTGACGCAAATCGACAATAAGGAAAAGAGCACAACGCAGAAATGCGATATCCGCGCCGCAAATTTCGTGGCAACCGCCGGGCAACCGCCCCTGCACGATCCAACAATCGCCATACGCAAATCATACGTCGGTCATACGCAAATCACACCACCCTTTACGGCCCGCAATCCAATCCCTATATGAACACTCAGGAATAGCAGGAACGAGCCATGACCGATACACACGCCCCCCTCGAAGGCACCCCATTGATCGCACCATCGTCAACCGAACACGTGCTCTACGATGATATCGTGCAGGCCATCCAATCGGTCTATGATCCCGAAATTCCGGTCAATATCTATGACCTCGGTTTGATCTATACCATTGATATATCAGACGATAATGCGGTGAACATCATCATGACATTGACCGCGCCGGGCTGTCCGGTGGCAGGCGAAATGCCCGGCTGGGTCGCGGATGCGGTCGAACCTTTGCCGGGCGTGAAACACGTCGACGTGGCGATGACGTTTGAACCCCAATGGGGCATGGAAATGATGTCCGACGAGGCGCGGCTCGAACTTGGCTTTATGTAGATATTTCAATATCTTAACGTCAAATTTGAAAACCACTCCGCAACGTCCTATCTTAGATCGATAAGGAGAATTCCAATGTTCGGCATCCCCGGAAAACAAGCGGTCTCGATCACTGAAAAGGCCGCCGCCCAAATCGCCAAACTGATGGCCAAAGACGGCTCCGAAGGTTTGCGCATCGGCGTCAAAAAAGGCGGCTGCGCAGGCATGGAATACACCATGGAATACGTCAATGAAATCAACCCGCTAGACGAAACAATTGAGACGTCAGGCGCGCGCGTGATGATCGCGCCCATGGCGCAGATGTTCTTGTTTGGCACCGAGATTGACTACGAGACCAGCTTGCTGGAATCCGGCTTCAAATTCCGCAACCCCAACGTCGTCGACGCCTGCGGTTGTGGCGAGTCGATCAAATTCAACGACACTCTTAGCGCCCCGAAATGAGCGTCTCCGACGCCGATATCGCCTTCGCACTCGACCTTCTTTCAGACCTCGGCCCGATCACACATCGCAAAATGTTCGGCGGCATCTGTCTCTATTTCGACGGCACTGTTTTCAGCCTCGTCAGCAGCGATGGCACCATCTACCTGAAATCAAAAGACAGCCTTGCCAATGACTTAAGCGATGACGGTGGCACACAATTCCACAACATGCCCTACTGGTCCCTGCCCGACGCCGCCCTGGAAGACCCGAACCTCGCCTGCGATTTGGGCCGCCGCGCGCTCTCCGCCTTGCTCGATTAACTATTTCTTTTGTAAATGCACGTAGGTTTCGTCGTAACGCTTCTTGAGATGCGCCCAAGCCTCGATCGTCTTTCCTGACCCGATCGGCGCGACATTTGCATCATGGTTCGGATTGAAAAACAGCGGCACCGAAATCCGCTCGGCGCTTGTGCCAATCACGCGGTGCGGCGTCGCCTTGATCTTACCACCGGTCCACATCTCCAACATTTCACCAAAATTGATCACAAACTCGCCGGGCGGTGCAGACACCGGTATCCAGCCCCCACCGCGCTTGCGCACCTCCAATCCCGGTGATCCATCCGTCGCCAACAACGTCAGACAGCCATAATCGGTATGGGTCGCAATGCCAAAATCCTTCGCCGTCGCCCACGCGGGACGCTGCGGATAATAATTGCCGCGCAACAGCGCCATGGGCCGGTTGAATTTTCCGCGAAAATACGCGCCATCATCGCCCACCGCAGTGGCAATCGCACACAGTAAATTCAGTGCAAATTCAGTGCCTTGCAAGTAGTAACTCTGTAATTTATCCGCAAACCCCTCAGGCGCCTCGGGCCACAAGTTCGGCGCATAAAACGACAGGTTTTCGCCCGCCACCGGATCATCCTCCACCAGCGTCAAACCACAATCAAACACCTGTTTATAATCAGGGTTGGCGTCAGGATCGACCTGCTCTGCGCCCGCCGCCCCCCACCCACGGTTCGATCCGGTTCTGGCCATATCATACTCCGCCTTCTGCGCCGCAGGCAGATGGAAAAACCCCGCATAGGCATCAATCACCCCCTGCACATCACGCGCAGAGATCGGCGTATGATAAACCGTCATAAACCCGACACCTGTTGCGGCCGCGCGCGCCATCGCCATCGCATCCGGTTCACCTGCGATCAAAGCAGCAGCATCAATTCTTGGGATCATCGGCTTGGGGTCCTTGCTTATATTTTCGCCCCGTGAATGCGCGACAGGCAAGACCTTTGCAACCCCCCGACCTTCTTGCTACCACTACTTACAACCATCATAGAAAGGGCCTCACATGCGCCGCAAACTCGCCGCCGGAAACTGGAAAATGAACGGGCTGGCCGCAGCCATCTCGCAGGCCCGCACTATCGCAAACCACCCCGCCCGCGACATCGACGTGCTGATCTGCCCACCCGCCACCTTGCTCACGGCCATGTCCACCTTGCAACTGGCCACCGGCGGACAAGATTGTCACGCCGAACCCTCCGGCGCACATACCGGCGACCTTTCGGCCCAAATGCTCGCCGACGCCGGTGCGACCTACACGCTCACAGGGCACTCCGAACGGCGCACCGATCACGCAGAATCCAACGCCACCGTCAACGCCAAATCCGACGCCGCCCATGCCGCAGGGCTCACCGCCATCATCTGCATCGGCGAAACTCTCTCGCAGCGCGACACCGGCGAAACCCTCACCGTGATCGACAGCCAACTGACAGGCTCGATCCCCGACAGCACCACCGCCGCCAATACCGTCATCGCCTACGAGCCGGTCTGGGCCATCGGCACCGGCAAAATCCCCACCAACGCGGAAATCCTCAACGTGCACAGCCACATCCGCGCCCATCTTACCGCGCGCTTCCAAGACGGCGACGCAATGCGCATCCTCTACGGCGGCTCGGTCAAGGCCAGCAACGCCGCTGAAATTTTCGCCATCGCAGACGTCGACGGCGCCCTTGTCGGCGGGGCCAGCCTGACCGCCGCCGACTTCACCCCGATCATCGACGCCCTCGCCAACGCCTGATCTTTCTATGTCCTGTCAAACTCCCGCCGGAGGCTGACCCCGACAATAAAGGCGCCGCAGGATCATCCCCTGCGGCGCCCTATTTTCAGTCTCAACCTGATCCCGCTAGTTCAGGATAATCTCCGGTCCCATAAACTTGTTCGGCAGATAGGTCGAAATAATCGGCACGTATGTGATCAAAATCAGGAACACAAAGAGCACCGCCAAGAACGGCAAGGCGGCCCTGACCACGGCCATCATCGGCATCCCGGCAACACCCGAGGTGACAAACAGGTTCAAACCAACCGGCGGGGTGATCATCCCTATCTCCATGTTCACAACCATGATGATGCCCAAGTGGATCGGATCAATGCCCAAGGAAATCGCGATCGGAAACACCAAGGGTGCTACAATCACGATCAACCCCGACGGCTCCATGAACTGACCACCAATCAACAAAATCACGTTGACCACAATCAGGAACATGATCGGCCCCATACCCGCACCCAACATCGCCGTGGCAATCTGCTGCGGGATCTGCTGACCGGTCAGAACCTGCTTGAGGATCAGCGCATTGGCGATGATGAACATCAAGGTGATCGTCAACTTGCCACCCTCGAACAAGGTCTTGCGGGTATCTTCGTGGAACATTCCGGTCACCAACGTCCAAGGCTTCTGGAACACCGTGCTGGCAGGGCGACCATCACGTGCCGCAAGCGGCCCCATGTCGCGGTAAATAAACGTCGCCACAACATAGGCATAAACCGCCGCCACTGCCGCTGCTTCCGTTGGGGTAAACGCACCGGGACGCCAGATCAGACCTTCCGAGCTAACCCAAGGATGGCCATAAATGCCGCCCATGATAATGACAATTAACAACAATCCCCATAGCGCGTCGCGGAAACTGTAGAATATCTCTCCCCAGCCCTGCCATTCACCCTTTGGCATATTCTTGATGCGGGCCATAATATAGATGGTAACCATCAACATCAGACCGGCCAGAATACCCGGGATCACACCGGCAAGGAACATCCGGCCCACCGACACATCGGTGGCAGAGGCATAAACCACCATCACAATCGACGGCGGGATCAAAATCCCCAATGTGCCCGCGTTACAGATCACGCCTGCGGCAAATTCCTTGGTATAGCCAACCTGCTGCATGGCCGCGATCACGATCGACCCGATCGCCACAACCGTCGCAGGGCTTGACCCCGAAAGGGCTGCAAAAATCATACATGCCATAACGCCGGCAATCGCCAGACCACCCTGCAAATGCCCGACACAGGCAATCGCAAAGCGGATAATGCGCTGTGCAACACCGCCCGTAGACATGAAACTCGATGCCAGCACAAAGAACGGAATGGCAAGCAGTGTATAGTGACCGGCCATCGACTGATACAACGACTGCGCGACAGAGGCCAACGACGTGTCCGAGAACGCCAGCAAAAAGATCATCGACGACAGACCCAAGGACACCGCAATCGGCACGCCGATCAACAGCAAGCCAATAATCATCGTGAAAAGAAGAACAACTTCCATGGCTTACGCTTCCCTATTCATGGCCGCAGCCTCTTCGACAGCTTCAACCGCCTCATGTGACACGATGAAACTTTCCCTGCGACCCGTGATCACACCAGCGGTGGCCTGCAAAATCCTGAACAACATCAATGCGATGCCAAAGGGCAGGATAAAATAGGGAATGAACCGCGGAAGCTTCTCGTATTCTTCGCCCATGTTGAACGTATTTTCCAGATATGTGCGGCCAAACGGGATCGGCACCTGCTCGGTCTCATACCAGCCCTGATCGCGGGTATTGGCGTCAAACCCTGTCGGGATCACGCGGCCCGTGGTCTGCGGAAATCCACCAAACGGCGCCCAGTAATCCCATGCGCCTTTCATCATCAAGCCACCATAGGCAATGCAGGCCACCGCCGTGATCAGCACCATCACCTTGCGAGGTTTTGACCCGACCATGTTCAAAATCGCATCGACCCCCAGATGGGCCGTGATCTTGAAACCGTAGGAAATGCCAAATAACACCAGCCATGCGAACAGGATCAAGGTGACCTCTAGACCCCATAGCAACGAATCCCCAAAGACATAGCGCAGCACGACATTCGCAAATGTCACAAGCGTCATCAAACCCAGTAACAGGGCGATAAATGTCTCTTCTAAATGATCTATAAAGTGGCCAAAGGATGACTTTGGCTGTTTTTGGGTTGCCGACATAACGGTCCCCTTCCCCCTAAACGTGTGATCCCGGGGCGCGATCTACGCGCGCGCCCCGGGCCTGTGCGATTAGATAGTTTAGTTCATTTCATTGAAGGCTTGTGCGGCATCAATGTTCTCTTGGCCAACATCATCGACGAACTGTGCCCAAACAGGCTTCATCGCTGCAACCCATGCACTGCGCTGCTCGGCATCAAGCGTGCGCACAACACCGCCCGCATCAACGATCGACTGCTTGGCCGCTTCATTGACCGCAAAGCTTTCGCCGTTACGCAGCGCTGTGACTTCATTGATGATGGTCAACATCTGCTCGCGCACAGGCGCGTCAAGGCTGTCCATAAAGTCGGTCGATGTCACAACAAGATAATCGATGATGCCGTGGTTTGTCTCCGTGATGCCGTCCTGCACCTCAAAGAATTTTTGGCCGTAAATGTTGGACCAAGTGTTTTCCTGACCGTCCACAACACCAGTTTGCAACGCGCCATAAACTTCCGAAAACGCCATTGGCTGCGGTGATGCACCGATTGCTTCCATCTGGGCCACCAACACGTCGGATGCCTGCACGCGGAACTTCAAGCCCGCAGCATCAGTTGGCAGGTCCAACGGCACATTTGCAGAAAACTGCTTCATGCCATTGTGCCAGAATGCCAGACCCTGCAAACCACGACGCTGCATGCTGTCCTTCATGGCCTGACCGGTGTCAGAATTCTGGAACGCATCAACCGCGTCGATGTTCTTGAACATGAACGGCAGATCGAAAATGCGGAACTGCTTGGTAAAGGCCTCGAACTTGGACAGCGACGGGGCCGCCATCTGCACGTCACCCTGCAACATCGCTTCCAGCACCTGGTCATCATTATAAAGCTGCGACGACGGGAACACTTCCATGCACATCGTGCCGTCCATCTCGGCGTTGATGCGCTCCATCAACAAATTCGCGGCAATCCCCTTGGGGTGCTTGTCGGTGTTGGTGACATGGCTGAATTTCACGACAATCTCGCCCGCATCACAGCCCGGCACATCGCTATCGGCATATGCTGCATTTGCAGCAACAGACATCGCCGCAACCAGTGCTACTTTATTCAAAAATTTCATGTGTGGTTCCTCCCAGAACATCTTGGCATGGCCCCCATGAGGGCCGATAGACCGATAAAACGCGGTCTCGGGCCATCACGCAAGCAAGAAATCGCCTGCGCAAACACGCTCCACAACCCGTTGTTATCTCAAGAAAACATAATACACCGGACCTAAAGCACCGACCATCGGGCGGAAAACCACACAGATGTTAAGGCTAACTGTGTGGTTTTCCGCACAACTAACTCAATCCGCGCGAAAATCCTCGGCCTTCAAATGATGGCGGGCCAGTTTGTCATAAAACGTCTTGCGCGGCAGTTGCAGATCTTTTGCGGTCTCCCCCGCGCGCCCCGCATGTCGCTGCAACGCAGCAATCAACAACTGCCGCTCGACCTGTGCCATCTGGGCGGCCAACCCATGGCCTTTATCCTCCACCGCATCTTCCAGACCCATCGCAAACCGCATCGCGGCATTCATCAAGGCGCGGGCATTTCCGGGCCAGTCCTGCGCCATCAACTCGGCAATCACCGCTTGAGAAATATCCGGCTGTGGCAAATTCGCCTGCTCGCAAGCGGTTGCGACATAATGGCGAAACAACACCGGAATATCCTCGCTTCTTTCACGTAGCGCAGGAATCCGCACCCGCATCACATCAAAATGAAAATACAAATCCTCCGACATCCGGCCCGCCGCCACCTCGGCCTCCAGATCAACCGTCGAGCCTGCCAAAAAACGCACCGTCCGCCGCGTCTCGATCATCGCCAATAACGCAGCCTGCACATCCAGCGCCAGCCTGCTGATCTCGTCCAGATACAGCGTGCCACCGGCCGCGCCCTGCACCGCCGCGTGCAATCCGGCCACATCCAATGCATTGGCGGGCTGCTTGACAAACGGGCGGGTCGCGGCGGCAGATAGCAGATGGATCACCTCGGCCACTTTGGATGTGCCCGATCCCCTCTCGCCCGCAATCAGTGCATCCGTAGGGGTGCGGGCAATGCGGCGCAGCTGATCGCGCAAATCACACACCATGGCCGAGGCACCAAACAACATGCGCTCGGCCGCGTCACCCTGCGCGACAGCCAACGCAAGCCTGCGGTTTTCCAGAACCAATGCTCTTGCCTTGAGCGCGCGGGTCACAACCGGCAAAAACGCGGCAGGCGCACAGGGCTTTTCCAGAAAATCATACGCCCCCTTGCCCATCGCTTTCACGGCCATCGGAATATCCCCCTCTCCGGTCAACAAAATCACCGGCAAATCGGGATCGACCGCACGCACATGGGCCAAAAGATGAAACCCGTCGCGGCCCGGCATCCGCATATCGGTCACCACCACACCGTCAAACGCAGGGGTCAAATGATCCTTTGCAGCCAGAAACGAGCCCGCCAAAACCGGCACAAGCCCCTCCAGCTCCAAGGTCTGCCCAAGCGCCTCTCGGACCGCAGGATCATCATCAACCAACAAAACTTGCATCATCATGCCACTCTCTTTGTCGCCGCAGGGATCAACTCGACGGTAAACACAGCGCCGCCCTCGGGGTCATTGCGGCCCCGAATAGCCCCGCCAAAACTTTGGACCAAGCCGTAAGAAATGCTCAACCCCAATCCCATGCCTTCCGCAGCTCCCACCGCTTTGGTCGAATAAAACGGATCGAAAATCTTCTCTGGCTCGGTAATGCCTGGACCGGTGTCGCGCACTGCAACCACAACCTTGCCCGCACCACGGGTCACGTTGAGCGATAAAATCTTGGGGTCGCTCGCCTCCATCGCATCAATGGCATTGGTGGCAAGGTTCAAAATCACCTGCTGCAACCGGACCTCACCGGCGCGCACGATCACAGCTTGCTGCGGCGTCCACCTGACCGCCACACCCGCATCGGCAATCTTGGGGGCCAGCAATTCCAGAACAACATCGATCACGCGGCCCACGTCCACATCCGTGAACGGCTCGCTCTCTTGGCGCGAAAACGCGCGCAAGTTCTTGATAATACGCGCCATCCGGTGCGAAAGCTCGGAAATCTTGCGCAGGTTTTTCGCCGCGACCTCGGGGCGATCACGGTCCAGAAACCCCACACCGTTTTCCGCGAATGTCTGGATCGCCATCAAAGGCTGGTTCAACTCGTGACTGATACCCGCCGACAACTGACCCAAGGCCGACAGCTTGCCAGCCTGCACCAGATCGGCCTGCGCCTTTTTCAACTGGGTCTCGGCGGCGCGGCGCTCTGCAACTTCTCGAGTAAGATCCGCATTAGCGCGCGACAATTGCGCGGTGCGATCATGCACACGGCTTTCCAGACGCGCATTCGCCTGCGCCAATGTCGCACGACGCTGGGTTGCAAAAAACAACCACGCCCCGAAGGCCAAACATAACGCCGCAGCCACCGTGGCTTGAAGTGCTGCCAATTGCCTTGCAGGGGCCAAATCCACCAAAATCTCGCCGCGCATATCAATCGCGGGCAGCTCTTTGGTCAAATGCAGCGCGCGGCGCGGCAAATACCGGCCCGCATCAACCGTCCACAGGTCATACCCCGATCTTTCGCGCGCGCTATACTGGATGAAATCCCCCGCCTTGCGCGACCGCATCACCAACTCCGACCGGTTCGACACAAAAATCATCCCATCTGTATCGGTGAAAAATAACGCAGGCCGCGCGCCGCGCCACGCGCCCTCCACCGCCTCAACCCCCGCCGACACCAAAAGCGCACCCATCACAGGTCCCGCCGCACTGAACACGGGCGCGGCAAAGACAAACCGGCGCGGTCCCGCCTGCGACGGCATCAGATGTGCGGCCCCCAACGCCCCGTCCATCGCCCGCTCGAAATACGGCTCACCCGCATGTGAATTGGCCGTCCCCGCCTGCACCCCCGCCAGTTGCGCACCATCAAGCCCCACAAGACGAATATCCAAAGCCCCGGTTTTATCGGCAATCTCCTGCAAGACAGGGCGCAACGCAGCCACCATATCCGCATCTTGCAACGCCGCAGTCACCTCGGGGCGATCCGCGGTCAAAACCGCCAACTCGCGAAACCGCTTTAATTCAGCGGCCAGACTATCGGATGCCAAGGCCAGATCCGATGTCGCGCGGCGGTTCAACTGATCGAGCGCCGCGCCGAACCCCACCCACCAAACGCCGGTCACAAACAGGCTCACAGCCAGCAAATAGGCCGCAATCCCGATCAAGCTGTTACGATAAGCGCGTGTCATGGCCACAACTTAGCCGCCACCTCTTGCATTGACCAGCCAGCCTTGGCAAAGCTGTCGCCATGCAGCATTTCTCGCAAAACCCAAAAGACCCCGCCTTCGTGCAAGACCCCTACCCGTTCTTTGAACGCGCCCGCGCAACCGGCGAATTGTTCTATTGGGACGACTACGCCATGGTCTGCACTCTCTCGCACGCGGCCAGCCACGCAGCGCTGCGCGACAAACGCATGGGGCGCGAATGCCCGCCGGAATTTGCGCGCCCTATCCCTGCCGCCCTCGCCCCGTTCTACGACATCGAGGCGCACTCCATGCTGGAACTCGAAGCCCCGCGCCACACCCGCCTGCGCGGCCTCGTCCTGCGCGCCTTCACCAGCCGGACCATCGCCGCACTGGCCCCCGACATCCGCGCCCTGTGCCACCGGATGATCGACGCCTTCCCCGCCACCCCATTCGATCTGCTGACCGCCTACGCCCAACCCGTGCCGGTGCGGATCATCGCAAAACTGCTTGGTGTGCCCGGCGATCAAAGCGACAACCTCTTGCGCTGGTCCAACGCCATGGTCGCCATGTATCAAGCCAATCGCAGCGCTCAAATCGAGACCGACGCGATCAGCGCCACGCAGGCCTTCAGCGGCTTCATCCGCGCGCACATCGCCAAAAAGCGCAAACACCCTGCAAACGATCTGATCTCGACGCTGATTGCCGCCAATGAGGCCGGCGACAAACTCAGCGACGACGAGCTGATCACCACCTGCATCGTGTTGCTGAACGCAGGCCATGAGGCCACCGTTCACACCCTTGGAAACGGCACCAAAACCCTGCTGGAAACCGGCCACCGCACCATCACGCCCGTGCTTGTCGAAGAAATCATCCGGCACGACCCGCCGCTGCACATGTTCACCCGCTATGTCTATGAAGATATGGAATTTTACGGGGCCACCTTGAAACGTGGCGACCAAGTGGGCTGCCTTCTGGGCGCCTCGAATCGCGACCCCGCGGCCTATCCCGATCCGGCGCTGTTTGACCCCGACCGCAACGGGCCGAAAAACACCAGCTTTGGCGGCGGTATCCACTTTTGCGTCGGCGCACCGCTGGCGCGACTGGAACTGCAAATCGCCCTCGAGGTGCTGTTTGAACGCTGTCCAAACCTACGGCTCTCGCAGCCCCCCCAATATGCCGATGTCTTCCACTTCCACGGCTTGGAAACACTCATGGTGCAGGTCTAGATCCCGCCCTGTTATAACGGCAATGCCACCGTCGATTTGATCTCTTCCATCGACAATAACGCGGTCACATTGAACACACGCACCTCTGCAATCAACGCCTGATAAAACACGTCATAGGCGCGGGCATTCTGCACGCGCACTTTCAAAATATAATCAATATCTCCGGCCAATCGGTGCGCCTCCTGCACCTCGTCTCGGGCCATCAGCGCCTTCAAAAATCGCTCCTGCCAGTCTTTTTCATGCTCGGATGTGCGGATCAGCACGAAAAAACACGCCTCGAACCCCAGCGCCTCGGCGTCCAGCATAACGGTCTGCTGACCAATCACACCCGCCTCTCGCAATTTACGAATCCGGTTCCACACAGGCGTCTTGGACGAGCCCACAACCTTGGCGATTTCGTCCAGTGATTGCGCCGCATCGGCCTGCAAGGCGCGCAAAATTTTCCGATCCGTCTCATCAATCCGCACTGACATTCTGTTTTCTCCGCTCTGACAGGACAACTGCTCCACCTCACCCTCAAGATGGAACATGTGTTCTTAACTACTGCGACACCTATCCAATAACCAGAATAATATTCTATATTGGATATAAGTTTTTACAGGATACCCGCAATGAAGCATTTTCCGATCTTTCTCGCCGTGGCCGGCAAACGCATCGTTGTCTCTGGCGGCGGCGAGGCGGCACTGGCCAAATTGCGGCTCTTGCTGAAAACCGAAGCCCAGATTTCGGTTTTCGCCAAAACCGCCAACGCTGACATCCACCGGCTCGCAGCTATGGGCAAACTGACCCTGATCAGCCGTGCGCTGGACCACGGCGATGTCAACAACGCGGCTCTGTTTTACGGCGCAAACGAAGACGCCGCCGAAGACGCCCGCACCGCCGCCATCGCAAACGCCGGGGGCGCACTGGTCAATATCGTCGATAACCTTGCAGACAGCCAGTTCATCACCCCCGCCATCGTCGACCGCGACCCCGTTGTGGTGGCCATCGGCACCGAAGGGGCCGCACCCGTTCTTGCCCGCGCCATCAAAACCGACCTCGAGGCAAAGCTCCCAAGCACGCTGGGCACGCTGGCGCGTATCGGCAAAACATTCCGCCATGCGGTCGATGTGCTGCCGTTCGGGTCCAAGCGGCGCAGCTTCTGGTCAGACTTCTATTTCAACGCAGGTCCAACCGCGATGGAACAGCAGGGCAACGGGGGTGTTCTTCCGGCCCTCGAGGCCCTGCTGGATACCCATGTGATGACCGCTCAAAAAACAGGCCACGTCGATCTGGTCGGCGCAGGTCCGGGCGACCCTGATCTGCTCACCCTCAAAGCGCGCAAAGCCATCGACAAGGCCGATGTGATCATCCACGACCGCCTCGTGACCCCCGAAATCCTTGAATTGGCGCGCCGCGAAGCGATTGTGATCGACGCGGGCAAAGAAGGTTTCGGCGCGTCCATGGCGCAATCCGACATCGACGCGCTGATTGTTGAACATGCTACGCGCGGTGATCACGTTGTGCGTTTGAAAGCGGGCGACCCGACTGTCTTCGGCAGGCTCGATGAAGAACTCGACGCGCTGACCGCGGCGGGCATTTCCTACCAAATCATCCCCGGCATCACCGCCGCCTCTGCCGCAGTTGCAAATATCGGACAGTCACTGACCAAACGCGGCCGCAACGGCTCGGTGCGCTTTATCACCGGCCACGACACGCACGGCTTTGCAGATCACGATTGGAAAACACTGGCAGGTGAGGGCCAAGTTGCCGCCATCTATATGGGCAAAAAATCCGCCCGCTTCATTCAAGGACGGCTCTTGATGCATGGCGCCGATCCCGCCACGCCCGTGACCATCATCGAGAACGTCAGCCGCAGCAACCAGCGCATCATCGCAACCACTTTGGGCGCGCTGGAGCCCACAATGTCAGACGCAAATCTGACCGGACCCGCGCTTACTTTCCTCGGTCTTGCCCCACGCGCGGCGGCATACGCAAGTCATACGCCGATCATACGCCAGTCATACAGCAAATTGGAGGCCCTCTCATGACCCGCCCCTTCTCCAAAGTCATCACCGCAAATGCGCTGCTGGAAGGCGATGCCATCTGGTTCACGCCGCAGGGCACATGGACCCGCGATATGGCCGAGGCCGAGCTTTTCACCGACGAGGCCCATGCCGAAATCTGCCTGCTTGACGCGCAGGCCGACCAAGCCTCCGTTGCAGGTGTTTATTTCGCTGACGCCCAAAGTTCTGCACTTGGACCGCAACCGGTTCATTTCCGCGAGGCCTTCCGTACACGCGGCCCATCCAACTACGACCACGGCAAGCAGGAACTATAAATCATGTATGTTTACAATGACTTCGACACCGACTTTGTGCGCAACCGCGTGGCCCAATTTCGTGGACAGGTGGAACGTCGCATCGACGGGTCGCTGACCGAGGACGAGTTCAAACCGCTGCGGCTGATGAACGGGCTCTACCTGCAATTACACGCCTATATGCTGCGCGTCGCTGTCCCTTACGGCACGCTGAACGCGGCGCAAATGACACAGCTCGCCTATCTTGCCGACCGTTGGGACAAAGGCTACGGCCACTTTACCACACGGCAAAACATCCAGTATAACTGGCCCGCATTGCGTGATGTCCCCGACATGCTTGACGCGTTGGCCGACGTGGGCATGCACGCCATCCAAACCTCTGGAAACACAATAAGAAATGTGACTGCAGACCATTTTGCGGGCGCCGCAAAAGACGAAATCGCCGACCCGCGCCCAACCGCAGAACTCTTGCGCCAATGGTCAACGGATCACCCCGAATTCCAAGGCCTGCCGCGCAAATTCAAGATCGCCGTCACCGGCGCCGCCGCCGACCGCGCCGTGATCCGCGCGCATGACATCGGCCTGCGCATCGTGCGCAATGACGCGGATGAGCTCGGCTACGAAGTCGTCGTCGGTGGTGGCCTTGGCCGCACTCCAATGGTCGGCAAGGTCCTGCGCAGCTTCCTGCCAAAATCCGACCTTTTGCCCTATTGCGAGGCCATCGTCAGCGTCTACAACCTGCTGGGTCGTCGCGATAACAAGTATAAGGCGCGCATCAAAATCACCTTGCACGAGAATGGTTTGGAAAAAATCCAAGACCTCGTAGAGTCACGTTTCGCACAAGTATTGCCGCTATTTGCGGGTATAGACCAAGTGATACTTGCAGAAATCGAACATTCCTTTGCTGCACCCGCATTTGTCAAAAAATCTACCGACGGCTTTGAGGCCGCACGCCTAGCCAACCCTGCCTTCCGCTCGTGGTCCGACACCAACCTGTCAGACCACAAAGCGGACGGCTACGCGATCGTCTCGATTTCGATCAAGAAACACGGCGCCACTCCTGGCGATGCGACCTCTGATCAAATGCGCGTCATGGCCGATCTCGCCGCCCAATATGGCCACGACGAGCTGCGCATCAGTCACGAGCAAAACGTCATTCTGCCGCATGTGCACAAATCCGACCTGCCCGCGGTTTACGCAGCCCTACGCGCCGCCGATTTGGCCACAGCAAACATCGGCCTGATCAGCGACATCATCGCCTGCCCCGGCATGGATTACTGCGCGCTGGCCACCGCCCGCTCGATCCCGATTGCGCAAGCCATTGCCACCCGTTTTGACGAGTTGAAACTCGAGCATGAAATAGGCCCGCTGAAGATCAAAATCTCGGGCTGCATCAACGCCTGTGGTCATCACCACGTCGGCCATATCGGCATCCTCGGGTTGGACCGCGCGGGGGTTGAGAACTACCAGATCACGCTTGGCGGTGACGGCACCGAGACCACCACAATCGGGGAACGCGCAGGTCCTGGCTTTGGCGCGGACGAAATTGTGCCCGCAATTGAACGGCTGGTTTTGGGCTATCTTGATCTGCGAATGTCGGACGATGAAACCTTCCTGCAAACCTACCGCCGCCTTGGCGCGGCCCCGTTCAAATCCATACTCTATCCAGAAAAGGCAGACCGCAATGCCGCTTAAAGAACTGGCCGAGCGCCGCAATATTTTGCACCGGAAATCCGACGCGCAAACAATCCTGCGCCACACCTTGGACGACGTCCAGATCGGCCCCGTCGCCGTGGTCTCCAGCTTTGGCGCAGAAAGTGTTGTGCTGTTGCACATGGTGGCACAGATCAATCCGGCAACGCCGATTATCTTCCTTGATACCGAAATGCTTTTCGCGGAAACACTGCAATATCAAAAAGATGTGGCACTAAGCTTAGGCCTCACCGACATTCGCGTCATCACGCCCAATCGCAACGAGGTGCTGGTCAAAGACGTGGACGGATTGCTGCATCAGGCAGACATCGACGCGTGCTGCCATCTGCGCAAGGTGCAGCCGCTGGCGGATGCGTTGTCGGAGTTTGGTGGCTGGGTTTCGGGTCGCAAGCGGTTCCAATCGGGCAGCCGCGCCGCTATTGCACATTTTGAAAAAGACGCGCGCAAAATTAAAGCGAACCCATTGGCCAATTGGACACGCGACGACCTTGCGGCCTATATGACCAAGCACAAATTACCCCGTCACCCGTTGGTCGCACAAGGTTACCCATCCATTGGCTGTATGCCTTGCACAACCCGCGTCGGAAGCCACGAAGACCCGCGCGCAGGCCGCTGGCGCGATGCCCCGAAAAGCGAATGTGGCATCCATTTCGAAGATGGAAAAGCCGCGAAATCAGGAGTAGCCGCATGAGTGTGATCGTAACTGACACGGGCTTTGCCCCCGACGATTGGGCCCACGGTTTTCGCACCGGTGAGAGCGCAAACGATTGCGCAAGCGCGCTAGATCTGCCCTCTGATACAGCGCCCGAAATGCTGGAACGATTTACCAATGCGCCGATGATCCGGATCGATTTTCCAACCTCGGCAGACGGGCGCGGTTTCACGCTTGCGGCCATGCTGCGCCGCGCGGGGTTTACGGGCCGTCTGCGCGCGCGCGGGCACATTCTGGCCGATCAATATGCTATGGCGCGTCGTGCCGGTTTTGACGAGGTCGAAATCAACGATGCCCTTGCCGCCCGCCAGCCCGAGCCGCAATGGTTGGCCCGCGCAGACTGGCAATCACACAACTATCAGGCGCGACTTCGCGGCTAGGCCTTTCCCTGATCCACATCAACGACTAAACGGAGGGCGGACCCGAACACAGGGTCGCCGATGGACTTATGACAGAGCAAAACCCAGTGAACACCCAAACCGCCACCAAAGTGCCCACCCTGCCCGACGCGCAGACCGTGACCGCCGTCACGCATTACACCGATTACCTGTTCAGCTTTCGGGTCACGCGGCCCGCATCTCTGCGGTTCCGGTCGGGCGAGTTTGTGATGATCGGGCTGATGGGCGACCCGCATCCCGAAACCGGTAAACAAAAGCCGCTGTTGCGCGCCTATTCCATTGCCTCGCCCTCTTGGGATGAAGAGCTGGAGTTTTATTCGATCAAAGTGCCCGACGGACCGCTGACATCCAAGCTGCAACACATCAAAGTGGGCGACGAGATTATCCTGAAGCCCAAGCCGGTTGGCACCCTTGTGCATGACGCACTTTTGCCCGGCAAGCGGCTGTATTTCTTTGCAACCGGCACCGGATTTGCGCCCTTTGCGTCTTTGCTGCGCGAGCCGGACACCTACGAGAAATACGACGAGGTGATCATCACCCATACCTGCCGTAATGTCGATGAATTGACCTATGGGCGTGACCTGATTGCAGGCCTGAAATCCGACGAGATGATGATCGAACTTCTGGGGGCCGAGAACCTCGCCAAGATCCGCTATTACCCGACCACGACACGCGAACAGTCGCCCAAAATGGGCCGCATCACGACGCTCATCGAGAACGGGGAGCTTTTCGCCGATCTTGATGTGCCCTCCCTGAGCCCCGACACAGACCGCGCCATGGTCTGCGGCAGCCTTGCGTTTAATTTGGATATCAAGGCACTGCTGGAAAAAGCGGGCCTGCATGAGGGCGCAAATTCAGAGCCGGGCCAGTTTGTTATTGAGAAGGCATTTGTCGGCTAAGCGCTTATCAAGGTAAAGAAAAAGGGCCGCGTCATCACTGGCGCGGCCCTTTTTTAGTTCAAAGTCTTTGGGCTTACATGCCCAGCGCTTCTTTCAAACGTGTCAATGTGGCTTCCAGCAAGGCCGGGTTGTTCTTGACGCTATCAACAGCACCCGTCAGCACAGTTTTCTGCACTGCGGACAGGTCAGAGTTGTTGATCATCTCGGCAACTTTTTCAGCATCAAAGCCCTCCGGTGTTAGCAAGGCCGCCATCCCGGTTGCTTCTGGCGCAGCTTCTTCGGCAGCGGCAGCTTCCATCGCAGCGGCCTCTTCAGCGGCAGCGGCGGCAGTGGCGGCTTCCATTGCGGCAGCCTCTTCGGCAGCGGCAGCTTCCATCGCAGCAGCTTCTTCTGCGGCGGTAGCTTCCATCGCAGCAGCCTCTTCAGCAGCGGCAGCTTCCATCGCAGCAGCTTCTTCTGCGGCGGTAGCCTCCATTGCGGCGGCCTCTTCAGCAACGGCGGCAGCAGCTTCAGCGGCGGCAGCTTCCATTGCGGCGGCCTCTTCAGCAACGGCTTCAGCGGCGGCAGCTTCCATTGCGGCGGCCTCTTCAGCAGCGGCGGCAGCAGCTTCAGCGGCGGCAGCTTCCATTGCAGCGGCCTCTTCAGCAACGGCGGCAGCAGCTTCAGCGGCAGCGGCTTCCACCGCGGCGGCCTCTTCAGCAACAGCGGCAGCAGCCTCGGCAGCGGCAGCTTCCACCGCGGCGGCCTCTTCAGCAACAGCGGCAGCAGCTTCAGCGGCGGCAGCGGCAGCAACTTCGGCAGCAGCCGTCGCTTCATCAGTGACTGTTTCAACCGCGTCTTCGGCCATTTCAGTTGCGGTGCCTGTCAACGTGCCGATGGCGTCGCCCGGCGCCTTGTCGTTCGCGAAATATTGGTAGCCAAAAAAGCCGAGAATCGCAGCAATGATAAGAATAATGATCGCTCTCATTGGTCATGTCCTTTATGTATTTGTCTCATGACGGCCCCCAGTTGAGCCTTGCGCGAGATATGCCAGATCGGACTGTAAAGGGAAAGCATCACTTTGGGGGGAATTTCCGCATGATCGGCGCTTTTTTGCGGGTTGAAGAGACGCCGCGCGAGGTCTAGGTTGCTCATCGCACCCTACCAACGATTAAAGGATAAAGATCATAGGACGCAGACCCCACAACGCGCCACCACAGCGCGAAACCGGCCCCCGTATCAACGAACGCATTCGCGGGTCCGATATCCGCCTGATCGGGGCGGAAGGCGAAAACGTCGGCGTCGTCACGCCGGAACGCGCCATGGAGATGGCTGATGAGGCGGGCCTCGATCTTGTCGAGATTTCGCCAAACGCGTCCCCGCCTGTTTGTAAGATTATGGACTACGGCAAATTCAAATACGAGACCCAGAAGAAGGAAGCCGAGGCGCGTAAAAAGCAGAAGATCATCGAGATAAAAGAAGTGAAATTCCGTCCAAATACGGATAACAACGACTACGATGTGAAAATGCGTAACGTGTTCAAGTTTCTGGAAAACGGCGACAAGGTGAAAATCACCCTGCGTTTCCGTGGCCGTGAAATGGCCCACCAGGAACTGGGTCGTAACCTGCTGGAGCGTGTTGCCGAAGACACCAAAGAGGCAGGTCGCGTCGAGAACTTTCCGAAAATGGAGGGTCGTCAGATGGTTATGCTGATCGGTCCAATGCCGAAATAACACCGTTTTGCTGGCATGCCCTTATGGTTTGCCGGCGAACCACCGCCCACTTGGGACTGTGTTTGCAAGCAAGCAGTGCGGAGCGTCACCGGTGATTGTGCCTGACCGGCCCGATGCAAAAATCCAACATGAGAATTGACGATATGAAACCGCCGTCTCCGCTTGGGCACGGCGGTTTTGCTTGCGCACGCGATCCGAACTCGCGACAAATCTGCGCATTGCCCCTGCCCGTCCTTGGGCCTAACCTGCCAGAAAGCTTGAAAGGACACATCAATGACACACCCGCAGCAGGGCGCCGGATTTGGCCCCGACCTTGGCCCCTTTGACTGGGCCGATGCCTTTCGCCTCGAGGATCAGCTAGACGAGGACGAGCGCATGTTGCGTGATGCCGCCCAAACCTTTGCACAAGACAAACTGCAACCGGGTGTCACCGCTGCTTACCGCGACGAGGTCACACCGCCCGAGATTTTCGCGCAGATGGGTGAAGCGGGATTGCTGGGCCTGACCATCCCCGAAGAATATGGCGGACTTGGCGCATCTTATGTGACCTACGGCCTTGTGGCGCGAGAAATTGAACGGGTCGATTCTGGCTATCGGTCGATGATGTCGGTGCAATCCTCGCTGGTGATGTATCCGATCCACGCCTACGGATCCGAAGAGCAACGGATCAGATACCTGCCCGGACTGGCGGCAGGGTCCTTGATCGGGTGTTTCGGGCTGACCGAACCTGACGCAGGGTCCGATCCTGCGGGCATGAAGACCGTGGCGCGCAAAACCGCTAGTGGCTATGTGATATCGGGATCCAAGATGTGGATTTCCAATGCGCCCATCGCCGATGTCTTTGTGATCTGGGCCAAGTCCGACGCGCATGATGGCAAAATCCGCGGGTTTATCTTGGAAAAAGGCATGAAAGGGCTGTCCGCTCCGAAAATCGGCGGCAAACTATCGCTGCGCGCCTCGATCACCGGCGAGATCGTGATGAAGGATGTCGAAGTCGGCGAAGACGCGCTGCTTCCCAACGTGCAAGGCCTCAAGGGCCCGTTTGGCTGTCTGAACCGCGCGCGCTATGGCATCTCTTGGGGGGTGATGGGTGCTGCCGAGGCTTGCTGGCACGCCGCACGGCAATACGGGCTGGACCGCCACCAATTCAACAGACCACTGGCCCAAACCCAACTTTTCCAGAAAAAACTTGCCGATATGCAGACCGAGATCACGCTGGGTCTGCAAGGCTCGTTGCGCATTGGCCGGCTGATGGATCAGGGCCGCGCGGCCCCGGAAATGATTAGCCTGATGAAACGCAACAATTGCGGCAAGGCACTGGATGTGGCGCGCATGGCCCGCGACATGCATGGCGGCAACGGTATTTCCGAGGACTTCCAAGTCATGCGACATATGGTTAATCTGGAAACCGTGAACACCTATGAGGGCACCCACGATGTGCATGCGTTGATCCTCGGGCGGGCACAAACAGGGCTGCAAGCATTCTTCTGACGCGCAAATTCCTTAATGCTGGCAGGCCACTTACCCAATTTTGACACATTGGCCTGTCAGGAAAGAGGGAATTGTAACCGGGGTATACCCGGATCGGAGAGTAGTGATGAAAGATATGCGCCTGACGTTCGAGGCTGATTTGACTGGCTTGGAAATCGATGACTGGTTTGACCGCGTCGAGACCCTAAGCGACGATCTGGGTTATTTCGAGCCTTTGGGCAAAGCCCATTGTGCCGCCTTCCTTGATGCAGGTCCCAACCTTTTGGTGACTTTTGAGAGCGCAGAATACATCCGCAAGTTCAATGCACGGGCCGAGCCGCGCGGCTTTCACTATGCACAGCACGAAGGTTGGTCGCATCTGGCCATCATCAGCCATGCAGACAGCTGGTTCCGCGACCCCGCCATCTACCGCTATTTCGACCGGCTGATCGACGACGGGTTCTTTGAGGATTTCGACAATGTGCTGTTCCACGGCGCGCATGGCGGCGGCTATGCGGCGGCGGCCTATAGTGTCGCGGCGCCGGGCTGCAACGTGCTGGCCATCCGGCCCCAAGCGACCCTTGACCCGCGTGTTGCAGGTTGGGAAACCCGCTATACCGACCAGCGTCGCAAGAGTTTCACCGACCGCTACGGCTATGCGCCCGATATGATCGACGCGGCCAATCACGCCTTTATCGCCTTTGACCCGCTACAACGGTTCGATGCAATCCATGCCGCCCTGTTCACCCGCGAAAACATGACAGCACTGCGCTGCACCGGCCTTGGCAACCGCCCCGATGTGGCCCTTGACGCGATGGGTGTGCACCATGATCTGATTGTCGCTGCGATGAATAAGACCTTGACCGAAAACGGCTTTAACGACGCGTTGCGCAATCGTCGCGACCATGGGCCCTATCTGCGCACCTTGTATATGCGCATGATCCAGACCGGCCACCCAAAGTTGGCCGCAAATGTCTGCGCCTATGTGCTGCGCCAAGGCGATGACCCGTTCTTTGCCAAAAAGCTACAAGACCTGACCGATGACGGGCACTTGCCCAGCACGCCACTCGAAGTCAAAGTGGCCTGACACCCCCGCGCATATAAAAACGCCGCGCAGAGCTTATCTCTCGCGCGGCGGCTTTTCGTCTAAACCGGCTTAAAGGTGTAGTTTATCGCGAAAGACGATCTTGACAATATCCTGACGCTCAACGCCGATATCGGCCAGTTGACGGTCCGACATGCTTTGAAAGCGTGCGATCTCTTCGCTCCGGCCCCGGGCCGCGATCACGGCTTCGACATAGCGTCCGACTGCCGATTTGAATTTCGCGAAAAACGAATAATTTGCAGGTGCGATACCTGTGTGTGTTAGTGCGGCCATGTTCATGCTCCAATAGATTAAGTGTGTCTCTTGAAACTAGAAATAGGGCCTGTGCCGCGATGCGGTAGAGGTATATTCTGCATCGCCGCATTGCACATTGCGCATAGCGTTTACTTTTGCTTGCGCGCGTCCATCATTTCGCGGGCCGCAGCCACCAGCCGTGTGCCAAAATACCCCAGCGCACCGCCAAGGATCACCCAGAATGTGGACCCTGATGCCAGCAATGCACCGGCGACACCGGCCGCAAGCATCGCCAGAATAAACGCGATCAGGCGCGTCTCGGACGCTTCCAAAGTGATGTATTTTTCCATCCTGCGCGCAAGCGGACGGGCAAGCGGCGCCTCCAGTTGCGGCGTCACAAAACCCGCAACAACGGCGGCCAAAAATCCAAGCATATCTGTCTCCAAGTTATCGCATTCGTCTTGTGTCTGTATCTGCGGGCCATAGCCAGTATACAAGGGAGAAGAATCCGCATCTAGTCACCGCGACGACAAAAGTGTAATCGGGCATCATGACTGATAAAAACATCACCTCGCTGACGATCCGCCAACCTGACGACTGGCATTTGCACCTGCGCGACGGCGCAATGCTGAAAGCCGTGTTGCCGCAAACTGCCCGCCATTTTGGCCGCGCGATCATCATGCCCAATCTCGTGCCGCCCGTTGTGACCGCCGCTGATGCCGTGGCTTACCGCGACAGGATCAGGGCCGCCTTGCCGCATGGGTCAACTTTTCAGCCCTTGATGACGCTGTATCTGACCGAAAACACCGACCCCCAAGATGTGGCCACTGCCCATGCCGCGGGAATCGCCACGGCCGTCAAGCTTTACCCCACGGGTGCGACCACCAATTCTGCCTCCGGCGTGTCGGATTTCACCAAGGTGCGCCCCGTGCTGGAAAAGATGGCCGAAATCGGGATGCCGCTTTGCGTGCACGGCGAAGTGACCAACAGCGAGATCGACATCTTTGACCGCGAAGCCGTTTTTATCGATAAGATACTAAAACCATTGCGTAAAAAGACGCCGGATTTGAAAATAATCATGGAGCATGTAACCACACAGGACGCGGTGGATTACGTGCGCGACAGTTCCAAAAACATGGCCGCGACCATCACCACGCATCACCTGATCATCAACCGCAACCATATTCTTTCTGGCGGGATCAAGCCGCATTATTATTGCCTACCCGTGGCCAAACGCGAGGCGCACCGGATAGCCTTGGTGCAGGCGGCCATTTCGGGCGACAAGCGGTTCTTTCTGGGCACCGACAGCGCACCACATACCGATCCTGCCAAACTGCAAGCCTGCGGCTGCGCGGGTTGTTTTACCGCGCCCAATACCATGTCGTGTCTTGCAGAAGTCTTCGATGCCGCCGGCGCATTGAGCAAGCTTGAGGCCTTCACCTCGCTCAATGGCCCGCACTTTTACGGGCTTGCACCAAACGAGCGCACCATGACCCTGACCAAAGGGGATGTGGTGCAATACCCGCCCCACATCGACACCGCCGACGGTCCTGTGACCGTTTTTGATCCCGGCTTTGACCTTCACTGGTCGGTGCAGCTAAACCCAATCGAGAGCGCTTGACCATGATCCCATCCTCCTTCCCCGCCAAAGACGAAATTGCGCGCCTGACCGCAGGTATGCTGCTGGAAATCGGGGCGATCACATTCAACGCCCGCGAGCCCTTCACCCATGCATCGGGCAAACAGGCCCCGACCTATGTGGATTGCCGCAAGCTGATTTCTTATCCGCGAATAAGGTCCGCTTTGATGGACTTTCTGTCGGTCACAATCATGCGCGAAGCGGGCTTTGAAGCGTTTGACAATATCGCAGGCGGAGAGACAGCAGGCATCCCGTTTGCTGCGCTGGTTGCAGAGCGCCTCGCGTTACCAATGACTTACGTGCGCAAAAAACCAAAAGGCTACGGCAAAAACGCCCGTATCGAGGGCGTGATGACCGAAGGACAGCGGGTCTTGCTGGTCGAGGATTTGACCACCGACGGCGGATCAAAACTGTCGTTTGTGGATGCGATCCGTGAAACCGGCGCGACCTGCAATGCCACCGCCGTGATCTTTTACTACGGCATCTTCGAGGGTGTCGAGAAAACCCTGTCCGACCACGGTGTGCAACTGCTGCACCTGTGCACATGGTGGGATGTTCTGGCCGAGGCCAAAGCGCGCGGGTCTTACGATACCCAGACGCTGGACGCGGTCGAATCCTATCTGCGCGACCCTGCTGGCTGGTCGGTGGCGCAGTAAATTTCAAATAGATACACGCAGAAAACCGCTTTATCTTGCGGTTATCTGTGCGTGACCCGCTAAATGTGCTAGGCTTCGGCTTATCCACAGAAACATACAATTTGCGCCGCGCGCGCAGGGTTTGTATGTGAACACACGAAATACATGGTCAGGGCACAGGGTCAAAATGAACGAAATTGCAGCATTCAATGCGACAGGTGTCAGCGAAGCCAGCATCGATACCATGCCCCATTCCATCGAGGCCGAGCAGCAATTGCTGGGCGCGATCCTGACCAATAACGATATTTTCGACCGCATTGCCTCGATTGTGGGGCCAAAACATTTCTACGATCCGGTGCACGCCCGCATTTTCGAGACCGCAGCGACCCGTATCGCCAAAAACGCGCTGGCCAGCCCTGTGACGCTCAAAACCTTTCTCGAAGACGACGAGGGCCTGAAAGAACTGGGCGGTCCGGCCTATCTTGCGCGTCTTGCAGGGGCCGCAATCTCGGCATATGCGGCGCGCGATTATGCGCAAATGATCTATGATCTGGCGACGCGCCGCGAGTTGATTCAGGTGGGCCGCAATATCGCCGACAAGGCCGCAAAGGTTGATATCGCGTCAGAACCGCGCGAACAAATCGTCGAGGCCGAGCAAGAGCTATACCGCCTCGCAGAGCAAGGCTCGTCAGACAGCGGGTTCCAGTCGTTCCTCAAAGCGGTGACCGAAGCCGTGAACGTCACAAATGCGGCCTTTCAACGTGACGGCGGACTGTCGGGCGTGTCCACAGGGTTGGTAGATCTCGATAAAATGCTGGGCGGGCTACACAAATCCGACCTGCTGATCCTTGCGGGCCGCCCGTCGATGGGGAAAACCTCGCTGGCGACCAACATTGCCTATAATGTGGCCAAAGCCTACCGCAAGGGCACCCTGCCCGATGGCACCGAAGGGGCGGTAAACGGCGGCGTTGTGGGGTTTTATTCACTAGAAATGTCCGCCGAACAACTGGCCGCGCGTATCTTGTCGGAGGCCTCGGAGGTCAACTCGCACCAGATCCGCTCTGGCGATATGACCGAAGGTGAGTTCCGGCGCTTTGTCGAGGCTGCCAAGAACCTCGAAGCCTGCCCGCTGTTTATCGATGATACGCCCGCGCTGCCGATTGCCCAGCTTGCCGCGCGGGCGCGCAGGCTAAAACGGACCCACGGGCTTGATGTGCTGGTGGTCGATTATTTGCAGCTTGTGCGCGGCACTGGCCGGTCCGAGAACCGTGTGAACGAGATTTCCGAGATCACGATGGGTCTCAAGGCCATCGCTAAGGAATTGCAAATTCCGGTGATCGCCCTGTCGCAGCTTTCGCGGCAGGTGGAAAACCGCGAAGACAAGCGCCCGCAATTGTCCGACCTGCGCGAATCAGGATCGATCGAGCAAGACGCCGATGTTGTGATGTTTGTTTACCGTGAGGAATACTACAAAGAGCGCGAAAAACCCGGCGATCACGAATCCGATAAGATCATGGCATGGCAGGACGAAATGGAACGCCTGCGCGGCAAAGCCGAAGTTGTGATCGGCAAGCAGCGCCACGGACCAATCGGCACCGTGGGCCTGTCGTTCGAGGGGCAGTTCACCCGCTTTGGCAACCTTGCAAAACCGTGGCAAGGCTCTCCGTCCGAAGAATACTGACGCCACTGCGCGCGGACTGCCCTGTCGCGCCTAGGCGGCGGGGTCTTTTGGCTTATCCTTCACAAAGGGATGCATCAGTTGTTTCCAATACCCTTTGGGCACATTGTCGCCCACCACGCCGTAGTTTTCCGGCCATGCGGTCTCGGGCAGGTGATGGGTGCCAAATAGCCGGTCGTAGATCGGGAAGTGGCTGGCGTAATTGATATCAATCGCCGCGCGGTCAGACCCGTGATGCCAATGATGAAACCGCGGCGTCACAAAAAACCTCTCAAGAAAGCCCAGCTTCCAGCCGATATTGGCGTGGATGAAGCTGGAGTAGAAATAGACGATCAGCAGATAGCCCTGAATGGCCTCGGGGCGGAACCCCAGCGTGAACATCGGCAGGGCGGTCAAGCTGCGCAAAATGGCGATTTCCATCAAATGCATCCGGGCGCCGGCCAGCCAATCCATCTTTTTGGTCGAATGATGGATCGCGTGAAACTTCCACAGAAACGGCACCATATGAAACGCGCGGTGCACCCAGTATTGCACCAGATCCGTGGCCGCCATGATGATCACGACCTGCACGAAAAACGGCAGGTTCACGATATAGATGCGAAAGTCGTCCAGCGGGATCTGGGCATTCACAAAATTCGCAGGTGCCAGCGTGATAAAGCCCAGCACCTGCACCATCATCGAGCTGACAAGATAGTAAAACATGTCCTCTTGCCACTCTGGGCGGAACACCGTTTGCTCTGATCTTGCGGGAAAAAAGCGCTCGAGCGGCACAAACAGGAAGCCCACGACCAGCACGTTGATGATGAAGTAATCAAGCCCGAAATACAGGCTTTGCGGCGCGTCGGACCCGAGTTGTGGTTGTGTCGTCGCCATCAAAGACACCACAACCGATAGCGCCAGCGCGGTCCAGCCCAAGGATTTGCGCGATGACAGGATCAGGCTGATCAAGGCCAAGGCATACCCCGCCAGCAAAAATATCCGCAGCGCGACCGTCACCACGCCGCTGTCTTGGATAAATGCGATTTGCGGATAGGAAAACGTCTCGGGATACCAGCGCAGCAAAACCACCAACAGCCCCGCGATGCTTGCCAATAACGCCAGCGACCCCGACAACCAGCCGCTGCCCAACGGGCGTTCGTCGCGCGGTGTTTCCAATTGGCGAATGACTTTTCGCAGCACCCACATGGCGCATCTCCTCAAAATTTCTTGCAGATTTGCGCGGATATCCGCAAAAATCCATGCAGGATTTGCAAATAGCGGAATTTGCCGCCCCATTGCCCCCTTGCCGCAACACCCCCGTGCTGACAAAAGGAGAGACATGAGCACTGGACATATCACCATCGATCTCGACGCCATCATCGCCAATTGGCGGGCCTTGGACAAATTGACGGCCGCAGAAACCGGCGCTGTGATCAAGGCCGATGGTTACGGGCTGGGCGCAGGCAGAGTTGCAAAAGCGCTGGCAAAGGCCGGTGCGCGCCGCTTCTTTGTCGCCGCGGCCGAAGAAGGCGCAGCAATCCGTCAGGCACTTGGATCCGGTCCGGAAATCTCGGTGTTCTCGGGGCATATGCGCGGCGATACCGATATGATCGGTGATCTGGATCTGACGCCGATGCTCAATTCGATCGACCAGATTTCACGGCATTTCGAGGCCCTGCCCGGCAAGCCTTTTGGGATTCAGCTTGATACCGGCATGAACCGGCTTGGGATGGAATGGGACGAATGGGGGGCCATTGCGGAAATCGCGCTGGCGCAACACCCGACCCTTGTGATGAGCCACCTTGCCTGCGCCGACGAGCCCGATCACCCGATGAACGCCTATCAACTGGATGTATTCCACCAGATGACTGACGGGATTTCGACGCCGCGGTCGCTTGCGGCGACGGGGGGTATTTTACTGGGCAAGGACTACCACTTCGATGTGACCCGTCCGGGCATTGGGCTTTACGGCGGTGCGCCATTCGCGGCAGCCCGACATGTGGTGCAAATGGACCTGCCAGTTGTGCAAATCCGCAATCTGAATGCTGGCGAAGTCGTGGGCTACGCCAATGCATGGCAGGCACAGCGCCCCAGCCGGATCGCGACCGTGGCTGCGGGCTATGCTGACGGCTTGCTGCGCGCCATGTCGGACAAGGCCACATTATATTATGGCGACGAGCCCTGCCCGCTGATCGGTCGGGTCTCGATGGATTTGATCACCGCTGATGTGACCGATCTGTCCCAAGACCCGCACGCGCTGACGTTGCTGGGGCCGCAGCAAAGCGTTGATCAACTGGCACGGTCCGCAGGCACGCTCGGCTATGAAATCCTGACGTCGCTCGGGGCACGTTATAGCCGGCGGACGCGCGGCGGATGATGCGTTTTCTGGTCTGGATCGGGGCGGCGGTACTGGGCGCTTTGGCAGCCCTTGGCAGGCTTATCGTGTTTACCGGCAGCACCCTGCGCCATCTGGTGACCCCGCCGTTTTACGCACGCGAATTCGGCAACGCCCTGTTTCAGATCGGTTTTCTATCGCTACCTGTTGTCGGGCTGACGGCTCTTTTCACCGGCGGCGCATTGGCGTTGCAAATCTATTCGGGCGGCGCGCGGTTCTCGGCCGAGGCCGTTGTGCCACAGATCGTGGCCATCGGCATGGTGCGCGAGTTGGGCCCTGTTCTGGTGGGCCTGATGATCGCGGCGCGCGTGACCTCTTCGATTGCGGCTGAAATTGCGACGATGAAAGTGACCGAACAGCTTGATGCCCTTGTGACCCTGTCCACCCATCCGATGAAATATCTCACCGTGCCGCGGGTTCTTGCCGCGACCCTTGTGATGCCGTTTCTGGTGGGGGTTGGTGATATCGTGGGTGTGATGGGCGGCTTTATCATGGGCGTCGAGCGCCTTGGATTTAACGGGGCGACCTATCTACAGAACACCGTCGATTTTCTTGAATGGCGCGATATCGTATCCTCGTTGACCAAGGGCGCGGCATTTGGATTTATTGCAGCGCTGATGGGGTGCTACTACGGAATGGGATCAGGGCGTGGTGCTATGGGTGTGGGGGCGGCCACAAAACAGGCCGTCGTTGCCGCCGCCGTTTTGATCCTCGCGGCGAACCTGTTCCTGACAGAGGCCTTTTTCTCGTCATGATAACACTTGAAAACCTGTCAAAATCATTTGGGTCCAATCATGTGCTGCGCGATGTGTCGCTGCATGTGCCCAAAGGCCAGTCGCTTGTTGTCATCGGCGGATCAGGGAGCGGCAAATCGGTCCTGATCAAATGCATTCTTGGATTGGTCACACCTGACGCGGGCCGTGTGATCATCGACCGCCAGGACGTGACGCAGACCGACCGCGCATCCCTGTTGCACCGGTTCGGGATGTTGTTTCAGGCTGGGGCGCTGTTTGACAGCCTGCCGGTGTGGCAAAACGTCGGCTTTCGCCTGTTGCGTGGCCCCGATAGCCGCAAAGAGGTGCGCGAAATCGCCATCGAAAAACTGCGCCGCGTCGGGCTTGAGGCCGATGTTGCCGATAAGATCCCGGCCGAATTATCAGGCGGGATGCAAAAGCGCGTGGGCCTTGCACGCGCCATTGCCGCCGACCCCGAGATCATCTTTTTCGACGAGCCAACGACCGGCCTTGATCCGATCATGGCGGGCGTCATCAATGACCTGGTCCGCGAAATCACCGCCGAGATGGGCGCGACCACCATCACGATCACCCACGATATGTCGTCGGTGCGCGCGATTGCAGATCAGGTTGCGATGATTCACGATGGTATCGTGCAATGGACCGGTCCGATCGGGACGTTGGATCGCAGCAATGATGCCTATGTTGCGCAATTTATCGCGGGCCGCCCGGAAGGTCCGATTGCAACGATTCGGTGAAAACCGCCGGAAATCATCGCATCAGACAAGTTATCCACAGGCTGCGCGATATATTCTTTGTGGGTTGTGGCCTGCACGCATCCGGCAGAAATCGCCAGTCTGCCGGAGTGCAAGGTATTTTGAAAGCCCCCTCAAATTAGGCGGAAAATCACCAAACTCACCATTTTTCACAGCCAATAACCACCTTTGGTGCCAATACGTCCGCGTTGCCATCTGCGCAACAATCCGTGCGAGACGCGGGTCATTGTTTCCATTCAGGCCAATTGAGAAAAACCCCCGATCTTTCCCCCTTTGGCTTTGCGGCCCAAATCCGCTAACATTAACCAATTATTGACGGATTCACTTTGGGGGAAGTAAATTGCGCTTTTCAAATTTCATGCTTCATATCCTGCGTGGGCTGCAAGGCATCGCCGCCATTGCCATCGCGACCGGCGCGATTGCAATGCTTAGCTACACGGTGCTTGCGATCTTTGGCGCGGCTGACTGGCTGAATATGCCCACGACATTTGGCGACATCACGCTGCTGAACTTTGGCATCTACGTCCAGCTTGCCGCCACCGCGTTGATGGTTTCAACCGCATTACTAATCCCGACCAATATGCGCCTAAATGCGTTAGAACGCAGCCACCGGTCATTCCAGATTGGCATGGAAGACGTGGCCCACGCCTATCACATGTGCCATACCGCTGACCGCGCGGGTGTTTTCACGCTTAGCTCGGAATTCGATTCCGTGCGCGAACGTCTGGCCTATCTGCGCGACCACCCTGATTTGCGCCATATGGAGAGCAGTGTGATGGAGGTAGCAGCCCAGATGTCGCAGCAGTCACGCCATCTGGCCGATGTCTATTCCGATGAAAACGTCGCAAGGGCCAAGCAATTCCTGCGGCAACGCCAAGAAGAAGCCGACGCCCAGCAAGACCTGATCGTCGAGGCCCTGCATACCACACAAGAGCTGCGCAAATGGGCGCAACAAATTGATCTGGAAGAAAGCGTCGTGGCCTCGCAACTGGATCAACTTGACGAAAAACTACAGGCCATTCTGCCCCAGCTTGGCTATCAGTTTAATGATACTGACGACGGTGAGGCCGCTGACGGCGACGACAACGTCGTGAGCCTGACCCAAAAACCTGCGGCAGAGTAACCCGCTTATGCTGCGATGGTCCTTGATTGGCGTGAACCTTGCCTTGTTGGTGGCGTTCCCGATTGCGTGGTTTGCCCCGCTGATGCGCGCCGGCATTCTGCCTCTGTTCAAACTCTCCGAAATCAGTGTTATTTCGGGCCTGCAAAGCCTGTGGGATAGCGATGTGTTTCTGGCCCTGATTGTCACGATCTTTGCGCTTTTCGCGCCCTACCTGAAAACCATCGGACTTGCCTTGGTGCATTTTGACCTGCTGAGCCCCAAGCTGCTGCCAGTTCTTGCATGGCTTGGCAAACTGGCGATGGCCGATGTGTTCCTGATTGCGCTTTATATAGTGCTGACCAAAGGGGTTGGCATCGGCAAGATTGAGACCGCATACGGGCTATATCTGTTTACCGCCTGCATCCTTGTGTCGCTTGTCGTCTCGGCGCTAACACCGCGTATTTTACCGCCCGCGACAGTGGGGCGAAATTTTTAACTAGGAATGGCGGGTTCTGAGTGACGTCGCTGAAAACTGCCAAATTTACAACTATTTTCATTTAATATCAATTACTTGCCGGACTTCATGAATCCACCAGCCCCAAATAATAGGTTTCAGGGAGAAATTCGCAAGGCATCGATTTCACTGGGGACGATTCTGGTTGCGAAACCCAATGTGAAACCAAAGCGCAAGGATGGATACAACGGCCGGATGGGCTGGCTTGCAAAACGCAAGCTAAAACTGCACGGAGCGAAAGCCATGCCGGTTTGCACGCAGCGCTGCGCGGTGGCCCTGCTAGCGGTTTGCGCGGGCCAGAAGTGCGACGGCGGCAAGGCCGATCACCGAGATCATCAGGGCGGCGGGGGCGGCTTCTGCGATATTTTCCAGGGATGCCTTGGCATGAACACGGGTCGCAAGCGTGTCAAAGTTGAAAGGCCGCAGTAGCAAGGTGGCAGGCAATTCCTTGACCGCGTCGACAAACACCAACAGCAACGCAGACCCGATTGACGCACGCACCAACGGAAGATGCACAGCCCGCAGCGTGCCGCCCGCCGTGCGCCCCAAGGACCGTGCCGCCATCGGAAGGCTGGGTGCCACCCGTCCCAAAGCGGCATCTGCCGTGCCCTGCGCAATTGCAAAGAAGCGCACCACATAGGCCAGAACCAAGGCTGCGGCTGTGCCGGTGAACAACAAACCGGGGTCGTAGCCTGTGATGGCTAAAACCAAATCGGCAAACCGGTTATCGAATGCAGCGAGCGGCACCAGTATGCCCAAAGCCAGCACGGCACCCGGGGCTGCATATCCGATTGCTGTGACAGGCATCAGAATCGACGGCAGACGCTTGCCGCTTAACCGCACGCCGTAGACCATAAAGACCCCGCCAATCACGGTTAATACCGCGGCAATCCCTGCGACAAATACCGTGCGCGCGACGGCCAGATGCAGACCCGGCGCCGCCCATTCGCCAGCGTCCATCGCATGGGACAAAAGCACCGCCATCGGCAAGACAAACCCGATCACGATTGGCAACGCGCAGGCAAATGTGGCCAACCATGCAACCGCGCCCTTTAACGCAGCGGGTGTCACGGGACGCGCATTTCGCGCGGTCATGAAAAACCGGCTTTTGCGGCGCGACAGTTTTTCCAAGGTGACCAAAAAGACAATAATAATCAAAACACTGGTGGCCAATTGCGCCGCACCACCAAGGTTACCCCCTTGCAACCAAACAGAAAAAATGCCGGTGGTCAGGGTTTGCACGGCAAAATAATCCACGGTGCCAAAGTCGTTGACTGTCTCCATCATCACTACGGCTACGCCCGCGGCGATCGCAGGACGGGCAAGAGGAAACCCCACCCGCCAGAAGCGCGCTAAAGGCCCTGCCCCCAAGGCACGCGCGACGTCGTAACTGGCGCCGGATTGTTCGCGAAATGCCGCACGCGCCAGAATATAAACATATGGATAAAGCGCCGCCGAGAGCACCACGGTCGCCGCGCCACGCGTGCGGATCGCGGGAAAAGCATAGTCTTGCGCGTTGGTCCACCCGAATGTCGCGCGCAGTGCGGTTTGCACAGGACCAGCGTATTCAAAAAAATCGACCAAAGCATATGCCCCGACATAAGCCGGAACCGCCAGAGGCATCAACAAGGCCCATTGCAGCCATCTGCGGCCCGGGAATTGATACATCACCACCACCCAAGCGGCCCCCGTGCCAACCAATGCGGCCAAAAGTCCTACGCTGCCCATCAAAATTGCCGTATTCGCAAGGTAGCGCGGTAAAGTCGTTGCCATCAGGTGCGGCCAGATATTGTCGGTGGGATTAAACGCGAACCAGATCACTGCCAAAATTGGCAAAAGAACGAAGATTGCGATCAAACCCGCACCAACCGACCATGGGTCAATCAGGCGGGTCCGGCGGGCGCGTTGGCTTATCTGACTAGAATTATCGGGCATTTCAAAACCGCAATTATCGGAAAGCAGTTTAACTGTCCAGAAATCCGACTATGATAAGATAAACAAAACGAAAAGACGGCAAAGCACATGCAAATCGCATTCCATATTGGCGCAAATTGCACCGATGACGATCGTATTCTTAAATCCTTGCTGAAAAATGCCGGAAATTTTGCCGAACAGGGCATAAAAATTCCGGGTCCGGGCAAGTATCGCCGCTTACTGCGAGAAACGATTCAGAACCTGAACGGCGCCCCGCCTGCCCCCGATACGCGCGGTATTTTGCTGGATGCGATCACTGACGACGACGATGCGTCGCGGCTTGTGTTGAGCAATGCCAATTTTATCTGCATTGCGAACCGGATTTTTGACCGCGGCATATTTTACGAGCAAGCCGAGGCGAAGCTTTCAGCCTTGCATCAGCTATTTGCGCAAGACGACATCGAGATTTTTCTGGCGCTGCGCAATCCTGCGACGTTTCTGCCTGTGGTCTTTGCCGAATCGAAAGCGGAGATCCCCGAGACTTACTTTCAGGGTCTGCACCCAACACAAGTCCGGTGGTCCGATCTGGTCCGCCGTATCCAGCACATGTTTCCGCAAACCAAACTGACGGTGTGGTGCAACGAAGACACGCCGCTGATCTGGGCCGAGATTTTGCGGGCGATTTCGGGCGTGGAGCGGGACCAGAAAATTACCGGCGGCTTTGATTTACTGGCGTCGATCATGTCTGACGAAGGCATGAACAGATTTCTGAACTATCTTCGGTCCCATCCACCAAAATCCGAGGCGCAAAAGCGGCGGGTCATTGCCGCGTTTCTGGATAAATATGCGGTTGAGGATAAAATCGAAGAGACGGTCGATCTGCCTGGTATGACCGACGAGATGGTCGAGGAATTGTCACAAATCTATGAAAATGACGTTGATTTCATCGAGCAGCTTCCCGGCGTGACCTTTATCGCACCTTAGTGTGCAAAAAGGCGCGGCGGCAAACCGCGCCTTGCTGTTTTACATGCCCAAAGCGGCCATGTAGATTTCCATGACCGCCTCTTCTTCGGCCAGGTCATTGGCGTCGCGCTTGCGAATTGCAATGACTTTGCGCAGCACTTTGGTGTCATACCCGCGACCCTTGGCCTCTGCCATGATCTCTTTTTGACCATCGGCGATATCTTTCTTTTCGGCTTCCAGACGCTCAAAACGTTCGATGAATTGGCGCAGCTCTTCGCCGGCGACATTCGTAGGGGTATCAGTGACGGCATTATCCATGGGGCGCTCCTGTGGCTGGTTTGCGTCTTGACTAGCCCGCAGGCACGGCGCCTGCAACCCTTGCGAAGCGGGGCCAACCGCGCTAGGCGGATGGCGACAAAATGCAAAGGAAATACGATGATTATTCTGAGCGGCGCGGCACTCTCTGTTTTGGGTCTGATCGGCATCATCTATAGCATTGTGGCTGTGGCGCGCGCCAAACGGGCCAAGCTGGATGACGCGGCGCTGCGTGCGCGGCTGGCAAAGCTGCTGCCGGTCAATCTGGGCGCGCTATTTGTGTCGGTGATTGGTTTGATGGTCGTGATCGTGGGTATTGTTCTGGCCTGACGGGCACGAACCGCCGGACAATCCGCTGGACGTCCGGGTAGATACGATGCCCGAAGGGGCGGTTTCAAATTTTGTGGCGTCCCAAAAAGAAACATTCCATTATTGCAATGTTTAGGCACGCACCTTAAGTAGCCTTCACGCGCAACAAAGCATTGAGGGAACACAATGAACCAAGACTGGTTAATGGGGCTCATCGGCGGTGGGATTATCGGAACCGCCGCTGCGATCTTTTTGCTGATCAATGGCAAGGTCATGGGTGCGAGCGGCCTGACGGGCGGGTTGGTCGACAGGTCGGGCATCGATACATGGAAAGAGCGGGTTTCCTGGCTTGCCGGTCTGATTATTTTTCCGGCTATTTTGACCGTGATCTATGGTATCAAGCCCACAAACATCACAACAAATATTCCGCTGATCATTGTCGCGGGCCTATTGGTCGGTGTTGGCACCCGTCTTGCGAATGGATGCACCTCGGGACACGGTGTTTGTGGGATTTCGCGGCTTTCGTTGCGCGGTATTGCGTCAACAGTTTTCTATATCGGTGCGGGCGGTGTCACGATGATCATTTTCAAGCATATTCTGGGGATTATCTGATGCGGAATATTGCAGCATTTATCGTCGGCTCCCTGTTCGGGGCGGGCCTGTTGATCTCGGGCATGACGGATACTGAAAAGGTGCAGGGATGGCTTGACATTTTTGGTGATTGGGATCCAACACTGGCCTTTGTGATGGGCGGTGCGATTATTCCGATGGCGATTGCATGGCGGTTCACCCAAGGCAGAATTCCGGCACTTGGCGGGCAGTTTCCCACGCAACCGGATCCAAGTATCGGGCGCAAACTGATCATCGGATCCGTAATGTTCGGTGCCGGATGGGGGCTTGTGGGCCTTTGCCCTGGTCCTGCGCTTGCGTCGATTTCTTTTGGCGGCATAGGTGGGTTTGTCTTTTTGCTGGCGATGCTTGCTGGCATGTTTATCGCACCGCCGATACGTGAAAAGCTGGACCGGATCTGAAACGCAAACAAGAGGTAAGTTATGGATATCAAGCACATCACCCCCGACTACGCCGTCAGCCCGCAAATAGATGCCAGTGATCTGGTTGCGATCGCGCAGGCCGGTTTTAAGGGGATCATTTGCAACCGCCCCGACGCGGAAGTGCCGCCAAGCCATCAGGCTGACGCGATCGCGGCGGCGGCAATGGCCGCAGGTCTTGCGTTTGTGCGCAACCCTGTCACGCATCAGGGGTTAAATATGCAAATGGTCGAAACACAGGCGGCAGCACTTGCCGCAGCAGGTGGGCCTGTTCTGGCCTATTGTGCGTCGGGCACGCGGTCATCCATTGTCTGGTCTCTGTCGCAGGCTGGGAAGATGTCGACCGACGAGATTATGCGCGCAACGGCGGGCGCTGGTTACGATCTGGGCGGGTTGCGCGGTCAGATCGATATGATTGCGGCCCAAAACTAGCCTGCGGTCACGGCGACTTTTTTCGGCGCGGGCGCGGGACTATCTCGCAGCGAAAGTGCAACAGGTGTTTCAATTCTAACGGCGCGCATTCCGCCCGACTGACCAAGTCTGGCGGCGCCCACTTCGATACCTTCGGGAGCGTAGAGACGGACGGTGGATACCGTAGCACCATAAAGCGGCAGGATGTCACCCACTTGTAGATCGTCAACCTTTCCGATCGGCAGTGTCATTCGGCACAGTATGGCATTCAGCGCGGCTGGCGCCGACTGAACCGCACGGACCATTTTGGCCTCCCAACCGCTGTCGGCGGGATCGGTTTCAATCGCCACAAGCTGCGGGCTGTGATTGGGCAGTGCCAGAACAATCTCGCCCTGCCTTTCGCCAACTGTCAAATCCAGTGTCAGCCGCATCAACCGGAAGTCGGTGTCTTCCAAGGCCAGCCCGACGGACCGTAGACTGTCGAAAACATCGCCAAGCACGACGTCACCTGCCCACCCATCCAGATCGGAACCTGCGGTCGTGTCGGGCAACAGTTTGAGCAACATGTCACACAAGGGAGCGGCCAGCATCATATCCGTACTGGTTGGCGCACGGCCTGTTTGCGGGGTTTTGACAAGGCTACCGATGGTTTGCATTTCGATGACCGCAGCACGCATTTGCCCGTCAAGTCCGATCAATCCGACAATTTCGCCGTCCCGTTCAAGCCCCGCGTAAAGATATTCGGCGGGCAATCCATCAACAATACCGTCCAGTGCCATGAATTCTTCGCCAACACCGGTAACCGAGAGCGACAATCCAAGCGCTTTATCCGCGGCGCGGGTCATTGCCACACGCAGCGCCCGCGACGATGTCAACGGCACGTCAGTGACAGTCGCTTTTTGCCGGACCGCCATACGCGCAAGAATAGAAGTTTGCATTTCCAAGGGTGTCTTCTGTGCCAGTGAGCTGATACTTTGAACAATCGTTACTGGTTAACAGTTACCGATTTGCTAAGATCGCGGCAGTTGGTAGTATCACGCGGAATGCAGCACCGCCCTGCCCGGGCAAATAACTGATCTGCCCGCCCAAGCGTTCCATGATTTCGCGGCAAATCGCAAGTCCGAGCCCCGCGCCGCCGGCCTTTGATTGGTCGGCGATGCGGGAAAACTTTTCAAATATGACCTGTTGGCTACTGGCCGGAATTCCGGTGCCGTTGTCAATGAAATCAACAACGTATTTACCGTTGATTTGCCCCACTTTGATCCGCAGTTTGGGCTCTTTTGCGTCGCAATACTTGCGCGCATTGCTGATCAAGTTGATAAACACCTGCGCCAGCCGGTCCATATCGGTGCGCAGATAAAGCACCTCGTCTGACGGGTCACGCAAGATGCGCAATCCCGCCCCCTCGCCGCCCGCCACGCTTGCCGCACGGTCCAGAATGTCGTGCAGGTTTCCGTGTTGGTCTTGCAACGTGACCTGCCCATTTGCCAAAACCGAAAGATCCAGCAAATCATCAAGCAACCGTGTCAGGCGCAGCGTTTCGTCATGGATAATCCCAGCATAGCGTTCGTGTTCGGTTTGCGCTGTGTCCCCGTCGCGCAGGATTTCGGAAAACGACCGGATCGATGTCATCGGGGTGCGCAATTCGTGGCTGATCTGGCTTAGGAAAGCGTCTTTTTGCACCGAGAGTGCGGTCAGCTTTTCATTGGCATCGCGCAGGGCGCGCGCGGTGCGATCCTGCTCGGCTGACTTGGCTTCGAGCTGGCTGGAATACTCCAGAATTTGCGCCGCTTCATCAGCGACGGCGATCAGGTCATCGACGGAAATGCCGCTGCCTTCGATCAATTGCCCGACCATCGCATGGGCCGTGGCCGCCCCGACAGACCCCGCAAGCTCGCGTTCCAACCCTTCGATGAATTCAGGGGTCACGTCCGGCAGGTATCCGATTTTTCCTTGGGCTTTGGCCTCTCGTTGAAAGAAGGTTTGCGCTTGTGCGCTGCCGATAATGCGCTGCGACATGATCATCAGATCCTCGGCCCCCGCGGCACTGCCCCGCCACGTCCGCGAGCCTGCAGAATGGTCGAAGATATTCACAATCTGGGCCCCTTGCAGGCGTTCCAACGGGGTCGGGAATGTCAAAACAGATCCCATGAAAAACATCATTATATTCAGCAGCATAGACCACATAATGCCGTGCACGAGACTGTCCATACCTTCGATCCCGAACAAGGCGTAGGGCCGCAGCCACTCAATGCCAAAGGGTCCAAAATCAACGACGCTTTGTGTCATAACCGCATCGGCGCCAAAACTGGGCAAAAACAGCGTCCAGCCCCACACGACAAAGCCGGTGATCAGTCCCAGAGCCGCCCCGACACGGGTTGCACCGCGCCAGAAAATGCCACCAATCAAGGCAGGCAAGACCTGCACCGCCCCCGAAAACGACACCAGCCCGATCGCCGCCAGCGCTGTGCCGCCGCCCGAAAACCTGTAGTAGAAATAGCCAAGCAAAAGCACCCCGGCGATCGACAGTCGGCGCGACAGCAAGATCACATAGCGCACATCACCCGACCGGTTTGCGCCGCCTGCCGCCTTTGCATTCAGCCAGATCGGCACCACGATGTGGTTGGAGACCATTGTCGCCAGAGCAATTGTCGACACGATCACCATCGAGGTCGCCGACGAGAACCCGCCCAGAAACGACAGCATCGCCAAGCCCTCGCGCCCCTGACTGAGCGGAACGGTCAAAACAAACATATCCGGGTTCTGGCCTGCGGGCAAAAGATCAAGGCCCACAACGGCGATTGGAATGACAAACAGGCTGATCAACAACAAATAGCCGGAAAATGCCCAGCCTGCGATATTGAGATGTCTCTCGTCGACATTTTCCACGACCAAGACTTGGAACATGCGCGGCAGGCAGATAAAAGCAGCCGCTGACAGGAAAATGATGCTGGCCCACCGCCCGCCATTTTGCTGCCATAACGCAATAGGCGATGCGTCGATCTGCGCCAGCATCGGCCCCGGCCCGCCGGCGATGCCCCAAACCACAAAGATGCCGACCGCCAGAAGGGCGACCAGTTTGACGACCGCTTCGACAGCGATGGCCATGACAATGCCGTGGTGCCGCTCGTTGGCATCGACTTTGCGGGTGCCGAACAGCACCGTGAACACCGCCAGCCCCATGGCCACGGTCAAGGCCGCCCCGTTCAATTCCTCGCCGCCCCAACTGCGCCCGCCCGCTTGGGCAAAAACCGCAAACGAGAGCGTCACGGATTGCAATTGCAGCGCAATATACGGGGTTGTGGAAATCACCGCCATGACGGTCACGATCACCCCCAGAGAGGTTGATTTACCAAAGCGCGAGGAGATCAGATCGGCGATCGACGTGATGCGCTGGGTGCGCCCGATCCGGACCAATCTGCGCAAAATCCACCACCACCCGACCAAAACAAGGGTCGGCCCCAGATAGATCGTCACATATTCCAGCCCCGACCGCGCCGCATAGCCGACCGCGCCGTAAAACGTCCAGGCGGTGCAGTAGATCGAGAGCGATAGCGTATAGACGACCGGTGAGCGCAGCCAGCCGCCATAGCCGCGTTGCGCACGCCGTTCAGCCAGAAATGCAACCGTGAACAGGAAAGCCACGTAGAGCAGCGCCACAGCGACAAGAATGTTGAACGCAACCATTAGGGCGGATCCGCGGGTTTCTGATCTGGCGCGTCACTTTTCACAACACGCGAAATAACGGCCGCCAGGCCGATCAGGAACACCCAGACCGCAAAAACATAAACCAATGCCTGACTTGTGGTTGCCCCCTCACCACCGGGTGCGGCACGGGTCCAGAGCAGCGGAATGCTTAATAGCACGGCACCGATAATCGGCACCGCACGGGCCAGGTCACGCATTCGCCGTCGTTTATAGGCCTGCCGTTCGAGAAAAACCAATGACGGCAGCCGTTTTGTCATGCCTCTATCAAGCTGCGCACATGGTCGCGCACGTCCGCATTTGAAAACGGTTTTGTCATAAAATGGTTCGCGCCCAAACGTAGCGCCAAATCGCGGTCTTTGGCTTGGCCCCGCGCCGTCAGCATCATGACGGGGATCTTTGTTGTCACAGGTTCGGCACGCAAATCGCGCAGAATGTCAAAGCCGCTGCGCCCCGGTAACATCACATCAAGAATGATCAAGTCAGGCGGCAGCGCCAGCACCTTGTCCATCGCCGTTTCCCCGTCTTCGTGGGTGTGCACGGTAAAGCCGTCGCGTGACAGAATAAAACTGATCGCCTCGATGATGTTTGGCTCATCCTCGATCAACAAAACGCGTTTGGCCATTCTACTTGTTCTCCCCCCGAAAGCGATCTTTGCACGATCACGTTCAAATACCAGACTATCAATGTAATTTGTGGCCCTGTCAAAGACACATCTCGGGCCTAGATCACCGAGGGTTCTCTGCGGGCGGCACAATCGGTGCGCGGACAGATGCGGCAAGACACACCCACGCCAATCGCCGGAGCGCTGCCCGCAGCTTGATCAAAGATCACCAGCATCGTGGCGCGCAGAACCTGTGGCACGTCAAACCCGATCTCCCCGATGGAGCGGGCGACTGCGTAGCACAGGAACCGCTGCGCATTTGCGCCGGGCATCGAGACCTCGGCGCGGACCGGTTGATTGGGGCGTGAGAATACCGAGAAAACCGGCCAGAGCGGGCACCCAGCCCCCGCCCTAGGCATTGTGAAACCCGCGACCTGTTTGACCAGCAGCATCGCACCCGAGGAATCCGCCACCGCCAGCCCCATGGGCGGATGCCCGTCGGTTTCGCGCAGACATGACAGCCTGCGCAGCACCGCGCCCACGTCGACCGCGAATTTTGCAGCCAAGCCCAGCGGGTCATAGGCGCAGGCAAGCGCTGCTTGGGTAAAGGCGGCCAATGGCATCGCCGCCGCATCTGCTGCGTATTGTGTCAAATGCGCCTGAAAGACTGTCTTTGCCGCCGAACCGCGCATGTCAGCACCCGCGACAATGGCGTCAATCGCCGCTGCACCGCCGCGTTCGATGTCTGTAAAATGATACCCCGCTTGCACTAGGGCGACTTCAACCTCTTCAACAGGTGCCAGATGTGGCGCGCCGTCAGCTTTGGGGGAATCGAGATAGTTGATCAGCGCCTCGCTGCTTTCGGCAAGCCGGATACTGTCGTCATAGATATTACGGTGAAACCGCGATTGCCAATCGGCATCCAGAGCCGCGTCGCCGACCAGAATGGACGCCGTTGATCGGATCGCGGTGACTGCAGAGATCACATCGTGCAATGATCCCGCCAACTCCGGGTCATATGTCATTCTGTCGCTAAGAACCTGCACCCGTTCTTCCAGAGAGGCCAGGCGTTTGGCCTGAGCTGCGATCAGGGCTGCCCACCCCGGATACCGGCCTGCCATGTCCTCTGCACGGGCGATTTCAACAGGGATCGACATTTCGGCAGCCGCGCTGCGCAGCTGGTCCAGAACGGCCGTTTCGGCGCCACGCGTCAACTGCTCTGGCGCGATATCAAGTGCACGCGCGATCTGGGACAGCAGCTTGCCTGCGATTCTGCGCCGGTTATGTTCGATCAAATTCAAGTAGGACGGTGATATGCCGACGCTGGTGGCAAGGTCAGCCTGGCGAATACCCCGGTCTATCCGGCGCTCGCGGACCCGCGTTCCTGTTATTCCCACGACAGGCATGATGGAATTCCCTCAATGGTTTCAGCGGCTTTCTGCGGGTGCAGGAAAATTGATTTACAAAATTGACAACTTTCTTGTGGATTACTTTACTAATTCTTAAGGCAATTGCAATGGCCTGTTGCCCGATTGCCCCCCTTGCCCCGATGCTATCCTCACACTGTAAAGTGTCGGCCGTGCGAGCGAGGAGGCTCAATCGGTACTGAAACTTAAGGGAGGATAATAATGTCCATTTCTAATTTCTCACGTCGTGGGTTGATCAAGACCGGTGCCATCGCTGGCGCAGGTCTGGCACTGCCGACGTATCTACGCGCAGATACCGATAGCGGATTCACAAATGCCCCAACAGGCAGCACCGTGAAGTTCGGCTTTAACGTCCCGCAATCGGGTCCCTACGCTGAAGAAGGTCTCGACGAGTTGCGCGCACAAGAGCTGGCTGTTGAGCACCTCAACGGTATGGGCGACGGCGGCATGATGAACACCTTCTCGTCCAAAGCATTGGACGGCACAGGTATTCTGGGCAAGAAAGTCGAGTTCGTCACTGGCGATACACAGACAAAATCTGACGTGGCGCGTGCATCTGCACAGTCCATGATCCAGAAAGATGGCTGCATCATGATCAACGGCGGGTCGTCGTCGGGTGTTGCAATCGCGGTTCAAGGTCTGTGTCAGGAAGCTGGCGTGATTTTCATGGCCGGTCTCACACACTCCAACGACACAACCGGTAAAGACAAGAAAGCCAATGGCTTCCGCCACTTCTTTAACGGCTACATGTCTGCTGCCGCTTTGGGCCCCGTGCTAGAAAAAGAATACGGCACCGAGCGTCAGGCCTATCACCTGACTGCTGATTATACGTGGGGTTGGACCCAGCAAGAATCTATCGCGGCAACAACCGAAGCGATGGGCTGGAACACGGTTCAGAACGTCCTGACGCCGGTTGGCGCGGGCGACTTCTCGTCGTATATCGCACCGATCCTGAACTCTGGTGCTGATACGCTGATCCTGAACCACTACGGTGGGGATATGGTTAACTCGTTGACACAGGCGGTTCAGTTCGGCCTAAAAGACAAGCAGGTTAACGGCAAAGACTTCACAATCATCGTGCCGCTCTACTCCGAGCTGATGGCCGCTGGTGCGGGTTCCAACATTCAGGGCGTTTATGGCTCGATGAACTGGAACTGGCAGTTGTCTGATGCAGGCACCGCGGCGTTTGTGAAATCGTTTGGCGAAAAGTATGGCTTCCCGCCATCCAACGCGGCGCACACATGTTATGTGCAAACGCTGCTTTATGCCGATGCGGTCACACGTGCCGGGTCGTTCAACCCATGTGCTGTTGTCGAAGCTCTCGAAGACTTCGAGTTCGACGGCATGGGCAACGGTCCAACCACATACCGTGGCGCGGATCACCAGTGCTTTAAAGACGTGCTGGTTATGAAGGGCACAGACAACCCGACCAACCAGTATGACACACTGGAAATCGTTGAAGTGACACCACGTGCGCAGGTCGAATACGACCCCGAGCACCCAATGTTCGCTGGCGGCGATCTGGGCGAGTGTAACCCGGGCGCCTAAGCCGAACTCACGACATCGGACCGGCGGCCATTGCGCGGCCGGTCCATTTTGCCCCGGGATTTTGACGGGGCCTTTCCAGCAGACAAGATGGGGCTAGTCCGATGGACGCAATTATTCTTCAAATTCTCAACGGTTTGGACAAGGGCTCGGCTTATGCCTTGATCGCGCTTGGTCTGACCTTGATTTTCGGCACTTTGGGTGTTGTCAACTTCGCCCACGGGGCGCTGTTTATGGTCGGCGCATTTGTTGCCGTGACCGTGCAAAAACTGTTCAATCTTAGCTTCCTGACCGTTGATGAAACCAGAACAGATTTCTTGGGAAACCCGTTAAAGGTCGAGACCCCCTATGTTGAAGCCTGGTTCGGCGAAAATGCCGGCAACTGGCTGCAAGACTGGTCGGTGCCTTTGGCAATTATTGTTGTGATCCCTGTGATGTTTTTCCTAGGGTTTGTGATGGAACGCGGGCTGATCAAGCACTTTTACAAGCGCCCCCATGCGGACCAAATTCTTGTGACCTTTGGCCTTGCGATTGTGATCGGTGAAATCGTCCGCGTGTTCTACGGTTCCAACCCGATCCAGACCCCGTCCCCTGCCGCCTTTGTCGGAACCGTTGATGTGGGACGCTGGCTTGGGTTTGAGGCCAACACAATTGCCTACCCAATGTGGCGGATGGTTTATTTTGCCTTCTCAGCCATAATTATCGGTGGCGTCTTTGCATTTTTGCAGTTCACCACCTTCGGAATGGTGGTGCGGGCCGGCATGGCGGATCGCGAAACCGTTGGATTGCTTGGCATCGATATCGACAAGCGCTTTACCTTCATGTTCGGCCTCGCAGCAGCCGTCGCGGGCATGGCGGGCGTGATGTATGCGCCGATCCTGTCACCGCACTATAACATCGGGATGGACTTCCTTGTGCTGTCGTTTGTTGTGGTTGTTGTCGGCGGTATGGGGTCTCTGCCCGGTGCGGTTCTGGCAGGCTTTATCCTTGGTATTCTACAATCATTCGCATCCATGAACGAGGTGAAGGCGCTGATCCCCGGTATTGACCAGATCATCATCTATCTCGTTGCAATTATCATTTTGCTGACCCGTCCTCGTGGCCTTATGGGTCGCAAAGGCGTGATGGAGGAATAATCATGCTCGGTCTCAATTCCCGCGACTTCAAACTCTTCATCATCGTCTGTATCATGGCGCTTGTTGCACCGATCATTTTGAACCCGTTTCCGACCGACTCTGCCTTGGGCCAAAGTTTTAACGCGGGCTACCCTGCGCTGATGCAGCGGTTTGTGATTTTCGGAATCTTGGCGATCGGGTTCAACATCCTGTTTGGCCTGACGGGGTATCTGTCATTTGGTCACGCCGCTTTCTTGGGTGTGGGGTCTTATGCTGCGGTCTGGATGTTCAAGCTATTGTCCTACAACGTGGTGCCCGCAATTTTGCTGTCGGTCATTGTGGCGGGGGTATTTGCGGTGGTCATCGGGTATGTGAGCCTGCGCAGGTCGGGGATCTACTTTTCGATCCTGACGCTTGCCTTTGCGCAGATGTCTTACCAACTTGCCTATTCCGTGCTGACCCCGCTGACCAACGGTGAAACCGGGCTTCAGGTTTATAACGGCGATCCGCAAATTCTTATGAGCGCTGGTGACCCCAAAACCCCGCATCTTTTCGGCATTACCATGAACGGGCAATCCCAGATTGATTTGGGCGGTTGGTCCTTTGTGTTTCAAAACGGCTATTATCTCTCGGCGCTGTTCCTGATTGCCTCGTTCTACCTGTCGATCCGGATTTTCCGCTCGCCCATGGGGCTGATGCTGCGCGCGATCAAATCCAACCAGACGCGGATGTCCTATGTCGGGCTGAACACCAAACCCTATATGCTTGCCGCTTTTGTGATCTCGGGCATGTATGCGGGGCTTGCGGGTGGCCTATTGGCGGCAATGGACCCGCTGACCGGTGCAGAGCGCATGTTCTGGACCGCCTCGGGTGAAATCGTGATCATGTCGATCCTTGGCGGTGTTGGCACCTTGATCGGGCCGGTTCTGGGTGCTGGGCTGATCAAATATCTGGAAAACATTATCTCGAAAATCAACGAGTCTGTTTTGCAGCAATGGTTCGCATTCATGCCCGATTGGCTGGAGGGCAGCCTTGTGACGATACTCGAGCCCTTCGTCGGCAAAGGTTGGCATCTCACGCTTGGCTTGCTGTTCATGGCGGTTGTGATCTTTCTGCCCGGTGGGCTTGTGCAAGGGGGGCAGAAAATTATGAACCTCTTCGGTCGAAACAAAAAATCTGACGCCAAACGCCGCGCAGATGCGCCAGCAGAATAAGGAGAAACGACAATGGGTATCCTTGAAGTCAAAGGCATCAACAAGCGTTTTGGTGGCCTGCAAGCCTTGGGTGACGTGAACCTAAGCGTGCAAGAAAACACGGTGCACGCGATTATCGGCCCGAACGGGGCCGGCAAATCCACCCTGCTGAACGTGCTGGTGGGCAAACTGATCCCTGACAGCGGGTCGGTCATGTTTGACGGGCAATCTGTCTTGGGTCGCAAACCCCACGAGATCGCGCAAATGGGCATCAGCCGCGTGTTCCAGACCCCCGAGATATTCGCGGATCTGACGGTGATGGAAAACGTGCTTATTCCGTGCTTTGCAAAACGTGACGGCGCATTCCGGATGCATGGCATCGAAAGCGTGGCGGACGAAAAGGACCTTAACGAGCAAGCCGAAAAGATACTAAGTGAGGTCAAAATGCTGGATAAGCGCCATATGACGGGCTCGTCAATGTCGCGCGGTGACAAGCGGCGCCTCGAGATGGCGATGTGTCTGGTGCAAGAGCCAAGGCTGCTGCTGCTGGACGAGCCGACGGCGGGTATGGCGCGGGCGGACACTGAAAACACGATCCAACTGCTCAAAGATATTCGCACCGAGCGCGGTATCACGATGGCGATCATCGAGCATGATATGAACGTGGTCTTTAGCCTTGCCGAGCGGATCACCGTGTTGGCGCAGGGGATGCCTTTGGTTGAAGACACACCCGACAAGATCAAGGACCACCCCAAAGTCCGCGAAGCTTATCTCGGCGAAGCACAGGTGTAAGGACCAAACCCATGAACCAACCATTCAACAAGCACGCCAATAACGCCGCCACCCATCCTGCTTTTCTGAGCGTCTGGGAAATCGAGGCCTATTACGGCGAGAGCTACATCGTGCAAAACGTCAGTTTCAACATCCATGAGGGCGAGATTTTGGCGCTTTTGGGTCGCAATGGCGCAGGCAAGACATCGACGCTGCGCACCATCGCCCGCATGGACAACCCGGAGCTGCGCCACGGCGAAATCTGGCTCGACCATAAGCCGCTGCACCAGATGAAAAGCCACCAAGCCGCCACCGCGGGCATTGCCCTTGTCCCCGAAGACCGCTCGATCATTCCCGGTTTGACGGTCGAGGAAAACCTGCAACTGGCCCAGATTGCCCCGCCGATCGGTTGGTCGCTGGAGCGGATTTACGAGTTGTTCCCGCGCTTGGGCGAGCGGCGCAAGCAAGAAGGTGTGACGCTTTCGGGTGGCGAGCAACAGATGCTGTCGATCGCGCGCGCCTTGGCCCGTGATATCAAAGTGCTGTTGCTGGATGAACCATATGAGGGGTTAGCCCCTGTTATTGTTCAGGAAATCGCAAAGACGCTTAATATCATCCGCGATCAGGGCATCACAACGGTGATCGTTGAACAGAATGCAGTCGCTGCACTAAAACTCGCGGATCGTGCTGTGATTTTGGACACCGGAATCGTGGTTTTTGATGGATCTGCAAAAGAAGTTCTCGAAAATACAAAACTACGTGAACAATACCTCGCGATTTAGAGAGAATTTTTTAACCGGATCGTAAGAAAAGACGCGTTTAAGTGTGCCGTCCTTTAACTTAATTTAAACTGGAGCATGTAAATGGAAATCTCGCTTCAGCAGTCGGCCGCGCCGCCCCTTGCCTACCCCAAAGATTCGCAAGGGGCGGCCAAACCTGCACCAGATGCGCCAGAAATCAGCGCTGAAAAACCGGTACAATCGTCAGTCCCTGCGCAATTGAGCGCCGTCGGTGCTGTAAACGAGACACGTTTTGGCACGTTGAAAACCGTCAAACCGGTCATCGACGAGATCGACCGCACATTAAAACCCTATGACACTGCGATGCTGCCATTCACCGTTTCAGAAGAAAACAGCATTCGGCGCTTGGCCTGATCGACCTTTGGGGGCGAGCTTGCCTCACTTTCCTGGCTGCCGCGGCTTCCCACGCGGACGGTCGTGCCCTATAAGTTCCGCAATCCCATCGGCGTATACGCGCCGCTGGACAATTGTTGGGCAACGGGCCGAGGATAATATGACTAAAAAGACCTCTCATGATAGCGACGTAATGTTTATCCAGTCGCTTGCAGAAATCCTGCGCGAAAATGATTTGACACAATTGCAGGTCAAACGTGAATACGGCGAAAACGACAGCCTGAATGTTCGTGTTAGCAAGCATGCCCCGGCAGTCATGCAGGTAGCACCTGTGGCCGCTGCTGCCCCTGCCGCCGCGACTGCTGCACCGGCCGCAGCCGAGCCAAACGCCGATCCCGCAGCACATCCCGGCGCGGTTTCATCGCCAATGGTTGGCACCGTTTATATGTCCGCCGAACCGGGTGCTGCTCCGTTTATCGCCGTTGGCACCGTGGTCAAAGAAGGTGACACGCTTTTGATCATCGAAGCGATGAAAACTATGAATCACATTCCTGCACCTCGCGCGGGCACGGTGAAGCGCATTTTGGTCGAAGATGGTGGACCGGTTGAATTCGGCGCGCCACTCGCGATCATCGAATAGGCGGGTCGGATATGTTCGACAAAATTCTTATCGCGAACCGTGGCGAAATCGCGTTGCGGGTCGTGCGCGCCTGTCGCGAAATGGGAGTAAAATCCGTCGCGGTTCACTCGACTGCCGACAGTGACGCGATGCATGTTCGCATGGCCGACGAGGCGATTTGTATCGGCCCACCCTCGGCGACACATTCCTATTTGTCATTCCCTGCACTCATCTCGGCATGTGAAATTACCGGCGCGCAAGCCATCCATCCCGGATACGGCTTTCTGTCTGAAAACGCGGCATTTGTTCAGGCCTGCGAAGATCACGACATCACGTTTATCGGCCCGACCGCCGAACACATTCGCACAATGGGCGACAAGATCAGCGCAAAAGACACCATGAAGGCACTTGGCGTGCCTTGCGTGCCGGGGTCTGATGGCGGTGTGCCAACGCTGAAAGACGCGTTACAAGTCGGCGAAGACATCGGTTATCCGATCATCATCAAGGCGACCGCGGGCGGCGGCGGCAAGGGCATGAAAGTCGCCCAAAATGCCGGCGAAATGGAACGCGCTTTCCATTCGGCGCGCGCAGAAGGCAAGTCCAACTTTGGCAATGACGAAGTCTATATCGAAAAATACTTGACCACGCCGCGCCACATCGAAATCCAGGTTTTTGGCGATGGCAAAGGCAATGCTGTGCATTTGGGTGAACGCGATTGTTCGTTGCAACGGCGCCACCAAAAGGTGTTTGAGGAGGCCCCGGGCCCGTCGATCACGCCCGAACTGCGCGCCCGCATTGGTAAGGTTTGCGCGGATGCGGTGGCACGGATCAATTATATCGGTGCTGGCACAATCGAATTTCTGTTCGAAAATGATGAATTCTATTTCATTGAAATGAACACCCGCTTGCAGGTCGAACACCCTGTGACAGAAGGCATCTTTGGCGTCGATTTGGTGCGCGAGCAATTGCGCGTCGCATCCGGATTGCCCATGTCGTTCACACAAGATGATTTGAAGATAAACGGTCATGCCATCGAAGTGCGGATCAACGCCGAAAAACTGCCGAACTTCTCGCCCTGCCCCGGGAAAATCACCCAGTATCACGCGCCGGGTGGTTTGGGTGTGCGCATGGATAGCGCGCTTTACGACGGCTATTCCATTCCACCTTACTATGACAGTTTGATCGGGAAACTGATTGTGCATGGGCGCGACAGACCGGAAGCATTGGCACGATTGGGCCGTGCTTTGGGCGAATTGATCGTCGACGGCGTGGACACAACTATCCCGCTTTTCCACGCGCTTTTGGCAGAAGAGGCCGTTCAAACAGGGACTTATAATATTCACTGGCTGGAACAGTGGCTCGAAGAGAACTTGAGCGATTGATCAGGTGTCGCGCAACCGCAGAAATAGGATTGCGCGACATTTTTGAATATCCGTTGGATTTAGAGAAATGAGCCGTTGTTGACGATGCTTGATCCTGTCGCAAAGTATCACCAACCAATTTTCACAAGTAGCGCCGCGACATTTGGTGACTGCCTTGATGCTCGCCCGCAGTCACGCAACGCGCCGCAATTGACCGGTTTTTGATGCCGCAAGACTTTGTTCTCTCGCCTGAAATTTTACTTGCTGCCTACGCAAATGGCATTTTTCCGATGTCCGAAAGCCGCGACGACCCCGAGATTTTCTGGGTCGATCCTCAGATGCGCGGCATCATGCCGCTCGATAGGTTTCGCATATCCCGCAGTTTGGCGCGGACCATGCGCCGCGGGCATTTCACAATCACGATGAATACCGCCTTCGCTGATGTGGTTAAAGGCTGTGCCGACCGTGACGAGACGTGGATTAACGAGACAATCTTTGATCTTTACCAAGAGCTTCACGCGCGCGGTGACGCGCAATCCATTGAAGTTTGGCAAAATGACGTGCTTGTGGGCGGGGCATACGGGGTCACGATTGGTGCGGCGTTCTTTGGTGAAAGCATGTTCAGCACCGCAACTGACGCCTCAAAAATCGCCCTTGCTTATCTGGTTGATCACCTCAACCGTTGCGGTTTCACCCTACTTGATACGCAGTTTATCACCGGTCATCTGGCCAGCCTCGGAGCCATCGAAATTCCGCGCGAGCGCTATCATCTAGCACTGCAATCCTCGATTGAACAATCAGTAAGTTTCAAAGAAATACGTGAAATACCAACGGCTTATGACGTGATGCAGCGCAACGCCCAAACATCATAGCGCGGGTGCTCCATCGCGTTCAGAGCCGGTGCCGAGGCGATCATCCAGCCCTCGAAAACGGGCGTTGGCAGATCACGGTATAGGACGGTCAATTTAGTGAAAGCATCGCCATTTGGGTTTGACGTCAGATAGCGGCACTCGTTCAGCGTCACCTTCAACAGGCCCAAAGCGGCCGTTTCCCCCGTCGAGAGCTGCAAGTCGGTGACAGCACCTGTGACTTTATCCAAAACCCGAACGACACCAGCAGTTGCATCGGTCGTTTGCTGGGCAGACGCGGTCGTGGCCATGAAGAGACCGACCAAGAGAGCAATATATTTCATGGTGTCGCCTCGTCTCCGGTCACAAACTTCAACAATAGCGAAATCAAGCTGACGGCGCCTTGGGTATCTTCGATCTCAGAGCCGGCCTCGAAATTATCGAGCGCGCCACCCGGCACAATTTCGACGAAGTTTCCGCCCAACAGGCCTTCGGATGCAATCACCACGGCGCTATCGGCGGGAATGGCGATGGCGCTCTGGATCGCCAAAGTTGTCTCGCCTCGAAATGTGACCGGGTTCAGGTTGATATCCGACACGGTTCCGATTTTCACCCCTGCCAGCCGAATATCCGAGCCCGCAGTGATGCCCTCGACCGAGCGGAAACTCGCAGTTAATTCATAGTTGCTGCCACCGACGGAATAACCCGTGCTGCGTAATGTGAATGCCAGAAAGCCGAGGGCTGTTACCAAGACAAGGCCGCCAACGATTGCTTCTGTTGTATTTTGGCGCATGATTTTCAGCCCCTTTGCGGTGCCTATTCCGGCGACCATGCCTCGTAGTCGCTTCGTTCGGCAGGTGTTGCGCGGCGTAGAGAGCCCGCAGGTGCATAGGCCCGCGCGGTGCCAGTCAGGTTTTCCTGATGTGGCTTTTCCCAAGAATTATGGGCCAGAGGTTTGTTTGTAGGCGGCTCATCCCAGGTTTTATGCAACCACCCGTGCCAATCGGGTGCGATGCGGCTCGCTTCCATTGCGCCGTTATAAATAACCCAGCGGCGGCTGTCGTCCGCATTGTTGTAGTAAACATTGCCCAAGGCATCTTCACCAACTTTGCGGCCTTTGCGCCATGTCCAAAGCTGGGTGCCGAATGTCTGACCATCCCACCATGTGAAAACACGCTTAACTGTATTAAAAAGGCCCATGGGACTCTCCTTGCCGCTATTGCATTCCTATTGCCCGAAATCAGGGCAAAGGTCCAGTCCGCTATGCGTTTGGTGCAAGGGCGGTCAGTTCTATTTCTATCTTATACTTGGGATCGATCAACGCGGCAGACATCATCATTGCCGCAGGCGGGTTTTCACCGAAAGTCGCCGCCAAAAGGGGCCAGCACGCCTCAAAATCGCCAGCATCGGGCAGAACATAGGTCACCCGCACCGCATCGGCAAAACTGGCGCCGGCTTCTGCCAAGGCTTTGCTGATGATATTCAACGCCGACTGGCACTGTGCGACGACGTCATCGGGCACGTCCGGCCCCGCAACTGTTCCGGACACATGGATAAAGCCGCCAGCCACAACCGCACGGCAGTATCCTACTTTTGGCTCAAAAATGCCGCCTGAATGAATCCGCCTGATTGGCATCAGCTTGCGGTCGCAGTCTCTTTCTTTTTCTTGGCCTTGCTTTCGTCGTGAATCATCAGCGGCGAAGCATCCGGTCCAACCGCTTCCTCGTTCACAACCACTTCGGTGACTGTTTCCATGCCCGGTAGATCAAACATCGTGTCCAACAAGATATCTTCCATGATCGACCGCAGGCCGCGCGCGCCAGTTTTGCGATCAATCGCACGTTTTGCAATCGCCACAAGCGCATCATCCGTGAATGTCAGCTTGGTATCTTCCAGCTCGAACAGGCGTTGGTATTGCTTGACCAAGGCGTTCTTGGGCTTCGACAGAATGGTGACAAGCGCATCTTCATCCAGATCGGTCAAGGTGGCCAAAACCGGCAAACGCCCGACAAACTCGGGGATCAGGCCAAATTTCAGCAGGTCTTCCGGTTCCAGATCGGTGAAAATCTCGCCGATACCGCGTTCGTCATTGTCCTTGACGTCAGCGCCAAAGCCCATGCCGCCGCCCTTGCCACGTGATGCGATGATCTTCTCGAGGCCTGAAAAGGCGCCGCCGCAGATGAACAGGATATTTGTTGTGTCAACCTGCAAGAATTCCTGCTGCGGATGTTTGCGCCCGCCTTGCGGCGGCACCGAGGCAACCGTGCCTTCCATAATCTTCAAAAGCGCCTGTTGCACACCCTCGCCCGACACGTCGCGGGTGATGGACGGGTTGTCAGACTTGCGGGTAATTTTATCGACTTCATCAATATAAACGATGCCGCGCTGCGCGCGCTCTACATTATATTCCGAAGCTTGCAGCAGTTTCAGGATGATGTTTTCGACGTCTTCGCCCACATATCCCGCCTCGGTCAGGGTGGTTGCATCGGCCATCGTAAACGGCACATCAAGGATACGCGCCAAAGTTTGTGCAAGCAGTGTCTTGCCGCAGCCAGTCGGCCCAATCAGCATGATGTTGGATTTCGCCAATTCAATGTCGGATTTATCGGCGTGATTCAGGCGCTTATAATGATTGTGCACAGCCACCGACAACACCCGTTTGGCGTGAACTTGTCCGATGACATAATCATCCAGAACGCCGCAAATCTCGGTTGGGGTCGGAACCCCCTCGCCTGCCTTGAGGCCCGCAGATTTTGTCTCTTCGCGGATGATATCCATGCAAAGTTCAACGCATTCATCGCAGATGAAAACGGTCGGGCCAGCAATCAGCTTACGAACTTCATGCTGACTTTTGCCACAAAAACTACAGTAAAGTGTGTTTTTGCTGTCTGTGCCGGTCGTGCTCGCCATATTTCAAACCTCTTGGCATTACGCCATGTATTAACTGCATTCGGACTGCCCTTGGCCTAACCTAGGGCAGCCCGCATCTGGCTACAATGTCAAAATGACCCATCGCACGGTCACATTAACAAGGTCTTTACTTTAGCCTTCAGACTTGTCGCGGTTCGCGACGATCTCGTCGATCAACCCAAAATCCTTGGCCTCTTGCGGTGACATGAAGTTGTCACGCTCAAGGGCTGCCTCGACCTTCTTGAGGGTCTGCCCTGTATGGGTGACGTAAATTTCGTTAAGCCGGGTTTTCAGTTTTTGCGTCTCGGCGGCGTGGATCATGATATCCGTCGCCTGCCCCTGATACCCGCCAGAAGGCTGGTGCACCATAATGCGGGAATTGGGCAGCGAGAACCGCATCCCCTTTTCACCGGCGGTCAACAAAAGCGAGCCCATCGAGGCTGCCTGACCGATCACAAGGGTCGAAACCTTGGGCTTGATATACTGCATGGTGTCGTAAATGCTAAGGCCAGATGTCACAACGCCACCGGGGCTGTTGATATACATGCTGATCTCTTTTTTGGGGTTTTCGGCCTCGAGATGCAGCAATTGCGCCACGATCAACTGGGACATGCCGTCATGCACGGGGCCTGACAGGAAAATGATGCGTTCTTTCAACAAACGGCTGAAAATGTCGTAAGCGCGCTCGCCGCGCGCTGTTTGTTCAACAACCATTGGGACGAGGTTCATATAGGTATCGATGGGATCTTGCATATTCACTGCCTCACTGTTGGACATTTGCGTCCTATAGGGAAATTCCTGACAGAGTCTTAGTGCTGACCGACAGGGGCTTCAAGGTCGCTTTGGTCAATTGCCCCAATCGCAGTCGTGCCCAAGGGGTAAGTGATGCCAAATCGCGATTATTTTTATCGGGCTGGTATCGTCGGCGCGACCAAAGAACTGGTCTGTGGAGATGTGAGTTTTACATCAAGGCACAGCGCTCTGCAATTGTTGCCGATACATAGACAATCTTGGTTTTGGGAGTGAAAATTGAAGAAATGGTTAACAAAACCACCTTCAATTGTGGTCCTTTCAACAACTTTGCCCCTCTCTTGCCACATTTGATTAAAATTGCCCGAAAATAACCTCCGGGTTCTTGGAATTGCCTTGCGGCTTTCTCAATTCAGACACCCATTTTCTTTACCTCTACGTCAGATAAATCGACCAGCGGCGTATTTTGCGGCCGGTTCGAAAAAACGTATGAGTTAATAATGTAGGGGCACACTATGCCACAGGGCTATCTGGTCACACTCGGCGATGGCACGCTTGACGCGGGCGATTACATCAGCGGCACCCAGTCGACATTCACAACTGCATCCACCATCGGAACGGGATCCTGGACGTGGTCTGGCGTGTGGGATGGCAACGGCAACACTTACAACGGCATTACAGACACAGGGGTCTATTATGCTGGCTCTGATGGCAGTGTCTATTTTGTTCCAGACACCTGGTTCACGACCAGCGGGGACGCAACCGCGGTCAATCCGCCCGCCTATACCATCACCACCGACGGCATTGTCACAGGGGATGCAACCGACGATATCATTGATGACGACTACATTGATGGCGACGGGGATTCAGTCACCTCAGGTGACGACAGCATCGATGGCGGCGCGGGCAACGACACAATCATCGCAAACGCAGGCGACGACAGCATCGCGGGCGGCGACGGCAACGATTATATTGTGGGTGACCAAACACTTGCGCTTGATGGCCAAGATACGATCGATGGCGGCGCGGGCGACGATACCATTTACGGCGATAGTGTGGAAACCGCGGGCGGCGGGCGGGTCACTGAATTCTCTTGGGCTGACCAAGGCGTTGCTGATGAAAGCGACGCGGCAGGCGGCGTCTCGGGTCTGACCGCAAATGGCGAAATTCAGGTCACATTGTCCGTCGCGGCCGAAGAAAACTTCACCTCCTCGTCGATGGAAACCACCGACGCACTGTATGATTTTGACGACCGTGACGACAATTCCTCGATCGAGGTTTTTGGTGGTGCCGCCGGCACAAGCCCGGACGCAGCGACCCTGACGATCAATTTCGAAGACCCTGCCCTCGCAAATGCACTCACAAACCTTGAAGACGTCACATTCGGTATCTTTGATATCGATGAACTTGACGGACAATTCATCGATCAGGTGATCATCACCGCCTATGACGAAAACGGCGTGCAGGTTCCGGTCACGATTACCGTGGGCGACGCCACAACCATCGCGGCGTCCACCGACGTGGACGGCACCGCTACCGCAACGGCCATTGTGAATTCCGGTGGCGCAGGCAGCACAAATTCGCAAACCGGTTTCATTCAAGTCACGATCCCCGGTCCAGTAGCGTCCATTGAAATCGACTATAACAACGTTGATCCTGCCGCTGGCAACCACGCCATCCGGATCGGTGATCTGCAAATGACGGTGCCAGACTCGACCACCGATGGCAACGATGACGTCATCACAGGAGGCATCGGTGACGACACCATCTTTGGCCAAGGTGGCAGTGATAGTATCGACGGGGGCGTGGGCAACGACAGTCTTTATGGCGGCACCGGCAATGACACGATCACCGATACGGGCACCACTGCCGACTATATTGAAGGTGGGGCTGGTGATGATTCCATCAATTCTGGCGCGGGTGCGGATACCATTTATGGCGGCGATGGCAACGACAGCATCGCAGGCGGAACCGGTAGCGACCTAGTCTATGGTGGCGCAGGTGTTGATACTCTTGATGGCGGCGCAGGCAGCGATACGATATTTGGCGGCACGGGCAACGACAGCCTATTTGGTGGCACGGGCGCGGATACATTAAATGGCGGCGCGGGTAACGATTCGATCACGGGTGGCACGGGCAGCGACCGGATTATTCTGAACGACGGCTTTGGAACCGACAATATCGACGGGTCTGAAGATGCGGGCGACGCCGACGTTGACGTGCTTGACGCATCGACTATGACATCCGACATCACGCTTGACCTGTCGGGTGCTGATCCGGAATCTGGCACACTTACATCTGGGACCAACACGGCAACATTCGACAATATTGAAGCCGTGGTCTTGGGCGCAGGCAACGACAGCGTGATCGGCTCTGACGGCAACGATAGCGTGACCGCAGGCTCCGGCGCAGACACCATCAACACCGGCGCGGGCGACGATACAGTTGACCTTGGCGCGGGCGCTCCGGACAATTTCGCAGACGTGATTGTGCTTCAAGACGGGTTTGGCAATGACACCATCACCAGCTTTGATGCGCCGACACCAAACGGCGACGGCACATTCAACGGGATCGACACGCTCGACACGTCAGACCTGTTCGACCTTCCGCCGGGTGATCCTGACCGCACACCGGTTCTAACCAATGACGTGACGGTGACCGACGACGGGGCCGGCAATGCCGTGCTGACCTTCCCGAACGGTGAAACCATCACGCTGGTCGGGATCGACCCGACCGAGGCCAATAACCCGTTCTACCTCAATGCGATCGGCATCCCGCTTCCCGATGGCACGGTATCGGGCACGGCTGGAAATGACACCATCGACAATAGCTACTTCGGTGACCCTGACGGGGATATCGTTGATACCAACGACGCGATCCTTGCGGGCCATGCGGACAACGATGATTTGATCGAAGCGGGTGCAGGCAACGATACCGTCTATGCGGGGTCTGGCAACGATACCGTCTACGGCGGCACCGGCGACGATACGGTTTTCGGCGGGGTCGGTGATGACCAGATATTTGGCGAAGCGGGCAATGATCTTATCATTGGCGGAACGGGGTCCGATACCATCGACGGTGGCTCTGGGAATGATGTCGTCAATGGTGGTGATGGCGCGGACACACTTTCGGGTGGCGAAGGTGCTGACCGCTTCGTGCAAGAGGCCGGTTTTGGCAACGACACCATCACGGGTGGCGAGACCGGGTTGGACGATGACACGATCTGGTCGACCCAAGGCATTGATACAACAACCATTCTGACCGGCGACGAGGCGGGCACCATCACAGATGGCACCTCGACTGCGACCTTCTCCGAGATCGAAGTCATCGACGTCGGCGGAGGCAACGATAGTGTAGATGCTTCCGCCTCAAATGCATCAATTACCGTTTATGGCAACGCAGGCGACGACACGGTCACCGGATCAACAGCGGATGATCGCCTCTTTGGTGGAGCAGACTCAGACACGCTATCAGGTGGCGCGGGCGCAGATACGATTTTTGGCGGCTCCGGCGACGACACGATTGTGCTGGCGGATTCATTTGGCGATGACCTGCTGACTGGCGGTGAGGGCAGCGAAACAAACGGCGATCTGATTGACGGCTCGGGATTGACCGAAAACGTCACCGTCAGCTTTACTGGCGCAGAGGCGGGCACGGTCAACAATGGCTCCGACACCGCAACATTTAGCGAAATCGAGCAAGTTGCAACCGGTTCTGGTGACGATACCATCACCGGCAGCACGGGCAGCCAGAACGTCATCACCGGCGCGGGCGATGATACGATCACATCAACCGGCACGGGCGCCGACACGATCGCGACAGGGGCCGGCGATGACACGATCACCTTCTCGGAAGGCGATAGCATCGATGGCGGCACCGGCGACGACACTTTCACCTATGAAAACCTTGGCGAGCCCACAAATGGCACGATCACCATCGTCGGTGGACAAGGCGGTGAAACACCTGATGATGGCGATCCTCTGACCATTGAGGGCGATACTCTCGATCTGGGGTTCGACGCCGACATGTCGACGCTGAATATCACGTCAACGACCGTCAACGCAGACGGTAACACCTCTTATGCGGGCACCGTCACGATGGACGATGGCACCCTGCTTGCGTTTTCCGAGATCGAAAATATCATCTGCTTTACCCCGGGCACCCGGATTGCGACGCCAAAGGGTGCACGCGATATCGCCAGTCTGAAAGTGGGTGATCTGGTTGTGACCCGTGACCACGGATTGCAACCGATCCGCTGGATCCAGCAGCGGACCGTGCCCGCAATGGACCGGTTTGCCCCGATCCGGATCCGTCCGGGCGTTGTCACTGGTCAGGATCGTGATCTGCTTGTCTCGCCGCAGCACCGGATGATGTTCCAAGGCTACCGCGCCGAGCTATTGTTCGGCGAAAGCGAAGTGCTGGTTGCCGCCAAGCACCTTGTCGATGGTATCCACGTCACCCAAGATGCCGGCGGCACCGTCACCTACATCCATATGATGTTTGACGAACACGAGGTGGTCTATGCCGAGGGGGCCGCGACAGAGAGCTTTCATCCAGGCGATGTGGGCCTGACAGCGATCAGCGATCCCGCGCGCGAAGAGCTGTTTACGCTGTTTCCCGACTTGCGGACCAATGCAAACGGCTATGGCCAAACTGCGCGTCGCTGCCTGAAACGGCACGAATGCGATCTTTTGGTTCTATAGTTTGCGAAAGCGCCGCACCGTGAATAGGCGCGGCACGTTCAGAGTTGAATGCTATGCACGCCGCAAGTGAGCGGACATGCCGCGCTTCCATGCCGCACAGGCCGCGCCAAACTGTGAAAACAATGGCTGCGACACCGGATCGTTTGCCGCATTCCATTCGGGATGCCATTGCACCGATAGTGTGAACCCTGCCGCACCCGCAACGTATATCGCTTCGGGGGTGCCGTCGGGCGCAAAACCGTCAGTGACAATGCGCGAACCGGGATCCTTGATCCCCTGCCCGTGCAAGGAATTGGTCATCACTTTTTGCGCGCCCATAGCCCTGTGGAAAGGTCCGTTATTGGTAAACGTCACTTCGTGGCGTAGGGCAAATTTCTCTTCCAATGTGCCATCAGGCGGCATCCGGTGGTTGTCGCGTCCTTCAAGGTCACGTATCTCGGGGTGCAGCGTGGCACCCATCGCAACTGCGACCTCCTGAAATCCACGGCAAATTCCAAAAACCGGCTGTCCCGCTGCGACACAGGCACGGATTAAGGGCAGCGCCACGGCATCACGCTCGCGGTCAAATTCGCCATGCGCCGCGGTGGGCATTTCGCCGTATTCTTCGGGATGCACATTTGGGCGCCCTCCCGTGAATAAAAATCCGTCACAAACTGCCATCAGTTCGGGCACAGATACCACGGTGGAATCTGCCGGCACAATCATTGGCATACACCCGCTGACATGGGCCACCGCATCCACATTCATGGTTCCCACCGCATGGGCAGGATAGTCGCCAAACAACAAATAACTCCCACCAATTATCCCAATCACAGGTCGCGACATATGGCACTCCTTTTCACCTAATTTCGGGACTGTAGCGCGACACCAAAAAGATGAAAAGCCACAGACCCAGCCGTTAAAATATATGGCCCCATAGAATCACAGGGCGCGGGTAGACCCGTTTTAAACGACCAAGTGTTAACGATTGCTCTGCGCTTTCAATTCGAGCCTGCGGCGGTGCAATACGGGCTCTGTGTAGCCCGACGGCTGCACGCGGCCCTGAAATACCAAGTCGCAGGCGGCCTGAAACGCGATCCCGTCAAAATTCGGTGCCATCGGGCGGTAGCTTTGGTCGCCCGCGTTCTGGCGATCCACCACGGCTGCCATCTTTTGCATCACGGTCATCACCTGTGTCTCGGACACGATATTATGGTGCAGCCAGTTTGCCAGTGCCTGACTGGATATCCGGCAGGTTGCGCGGTCTTCCATCAGCCCAACGTCATGAATATCGGGCACTTTCGAGCAACCGACACCCTGATCGATCCAGCGCACGACATAGCCCAGAATCCCCTGTGCATTGTTTTCCACCTCGCGCGTGATCACGTCCTGCGACCACTGCGGATTGCGCGCAACCGGCGGCGTCAACAGATCATCCAAGCGCCCCCGCGGGCCGCCCGCCTTGATCTCCGCCTGACGCGCCAAGACATCTACTTTGTGGTAGTGTGTGGCGTGCAGTGTGGCCGCGGTCGGGCTTGGCACCCAAGCACAATTCGCGCCTGCCATCGGGTGGCTGATCTTTGCCTCCAACATATCCGCCATCAGATCAGGCATCGCCCACATGCCCTTGCCGATCTGCGCCCGCCCCTGCAATCCGCAGGCCAAGCCGATATCGACGTTGCAATCCTCATATGATGTGATCCACGCAAGCCCCTTCATCTCGGCCTTTGGCACCATTGGGCCGGCCTCCATGCTGGTATGAATTTCGTCGCCGGTGCGGTCGAGAAAACCTGTATTGATAAACGCCACCCGCGATTTGGCGGCCCGAATGCATTCTTTCAGGTTTGCCGAGGTGCGGCGTTCCTCGTCCATGATGCCCAGTTTGACAGTATTGCGCGGTAAGCCCAGCGCATCCTCGACCATGTCGAAAATCTCGACGGCAAAGGCGACTTCGTCAGGCCCGTGCATTTTGGGTTTCACGACATAGACCGACCCTTGCACCGAATTTCCACCCTCGCGTTGCAGGTCATGCATCGCGATCAAAGTGGTGCACATCGCGTCCATCAGCCCCTCGCCGACCTCGCGCCCGTTGCGGTCCAAAATCGCAGGGTTGGTCATCAAATGGCCAACATTGCGCACCAACATCAGCGAGCGCCCCTTGGCCACCAGAGGCCCGGCTGCGGTGTCGTAGCTGCGGTCGTCATGCAAGACGCGGGTAAAGGTTTTGCCGCCCTTCGTGACCTCTTGGGCCAAATCGCCCTTCATAAGGCCCAGCCAGTTTGCATAGGCGACGACTTTGTCCTCGGCATCCACGGCGGCGACGCTGTCTTCACAATCCATGATCGCAGACAGGGCAGATTCAAGCCAGATATCCGAGATGCCCGCCTTATCCTGACCAGCAATCCGGCTTGCGGGATCCACATGAACTTCGATCAATAACCCGTTGACGCGCAACGCGGTCACCTGCACATCGCCTCTGACGGCGGTGCCTACAAATTGCGACGGGTCCTTGAGATGCAATGCCTTCAGATCGACGTCATCCCAAGAGCCGTTTGCCAAGGGAGCCACCGCATTCAGATGCGCGCGCCCCCATGCAATGACCTGTGCGCCGCGATCGGCATCATAGCCCTTGCCCACAGGCAAGGAGCCCAGCGCATCGGTGCCATATAATGCGTCATACAGGCTACCCCACCGGGCATTGGCCGCATTCAAGGCAAAGCGCGCGTTTGTGACCGGCACAACCAATTGCGGACCGGGAAGCATGGCAATCTCGGGGTCAACATTTGTGGTTTCGATCTCAAAATCCGGCCCCTCGGCAACCAAATAGCCGATCTTGGTCAGAAACGCCTGATACTGCGGCGCGTCGCCGTCGGGGTTGGCGATATGCCATGCGTCGATCTGCTCTTGGATCGCTTCGCGGGTTTCCAACAATGCAGCGTTGCGCGGGCCCAACTGATGCAGCATTCGGGAAAATTTTTCCCAAAACACTTGAGGCTCGACACCCGTGCCCGGTAATACCTTGGCTTCCAGAAAATTCACTAAACGGTGGTCAACTTGCAGTCCGCTTTTCTCAATACGCTCGGCCATGTCGGTTTCCTTTTGGGCGGTATACTACTGTGCACCATAATTTTGGTCAGTTAACCTGCTAAGCCAATTGGTTTCACGACGCAACATCGGGCCCCGCTTCGATTTTCAAGGGAATCCGATAGCTCTATTCAAAAAATCACTGCGCCACAGATGCGCTTGTGGCCGCAAGGCCCACATCCTAGGGTCACATCAACGCCAGCCCCAAGGACACCTTATGCAAGACCAAAGCCCACAGACCGTTTATCTCGCCGATTACGCAGCGCCTGCTTATCTGGTCGATACCGTGCATTTGACTTTCAGGCTGGATGCAGACGCCACGCGGGTGATCTCGCGGATTTCGTTCAGGCCAAATCCGCAGGTCACAAACCGCGATTTCTTTTTGCACGGTGAAGACCTGACACTGATTTCCGCCAAAATTGATGGCACGCAGGTCACACCAAAGCCGGTCGCGGGCGGGCTCGTCTGTGAGGCACCAAATGCGCCGTTCGTCTGGGAGGCCGAGGTTGAAATCAACCCAGCCGCGAACACGGCCCTTGAAGGGTTATATATGTCGGGCGGCATGTATTGCACCCAATGCGAGGCCGAGGGGTTTCGCAAAATCACCTTCTATCCGGACCGCCCCGACGTGATGGCCGTCTTTACAGTGAAAATCGAAAGTGATCTGCCGGTTTTGTTGTCGAACGGTAACCCGTCTGCACGCGGTGAGTGGCACGACCCTTGGCCAAAACCGGCCTACCTGTTTGCGCTAGTGGCCGGCGATCTGGTTGCCCATCCCGATACATTTACCACTATGTCGGGCAAGACCGTGGCACTGAACATCTATGTGCGCCCGAGCGACGCGCATAAATGTGCCTTTGGCATGGCAGCCTTAAAGGCCGCCATGACATGGGACGAACAGGTTTACGGGCGTGAATACGACCTCGATATCTTTAACATCGTTGCGGTCGATGATTTCAACATGGGGGCCATGGAAAACAAAGGGTTGAACATTTTCAACTCCAGTTGCGTGCTGGCGTCGCCTGAAACGGCGTCGGATGCGAATTTTGAAAATATCGAAGCCATCATCGCGCACGAATATTTTCACAATTGGACCGGCAACCGCATTACCTGTCGCGATTGGTTCCAGCTTTGCCTCAAAGAGGGACTGACGGTGTTTCGTGATGCGCAGTTCACGGGTGATATGCGCGGCCATGCAGTCAAGCGGATCAACGACGCGCTGGTCATGCGCGGGGCGCAATTCCCCGAGGATAGCGGCCCGCTAGCACATCCCGTGCGTCCCGCCAGTTTTGTCGAGATCAACAATTTCTACACGGCCACCGTTTATGAAAAGGGTGCCGAGGTGATCGGGATGCTGAAACGGATCGTGGGCGACGCCGCCTATTACGCCGCCTGCACGCTTTATTTTGACCGCCACGACGGGGACGCCGCCACAATCGAGGATTGGATCGCGGTTTTCGAGGAGGTAACAGGGCGGGATTTTTCGCAATTCGCTCGCTGGTATGCGCAAGCAGGCACGCCGCAGTTGCACGTCTCGGACGCCCATGCCGGCGATACCTACACCCTGACGCTACGCCAGATTTTGCCCGCCACCCCCGACGGCAGCCCCAAAGCGCCGCAAGTCATTCCCGTGGATTTTGGCTTGCTGGCACGCGACGGGACCGAAATCCGCGCCACCCAAACGCTGGAACTGACCGAATTTGAACAGGTTTTCAGCTTTACAGGGATCAAGGCCAAACCGGTCCTTTCAATCCTGCGCGATTTCTCTGCCCCTGTGACCCTGCACCATGCGCAATCTGCGGGTGATCGTGCCATACTGCTGGCCCATGACACCGATCCATTCAACCGCTTTGACGCGGGCCGGGCATTGGCGCGAGCGGAATTGACCCGAATGGTGGGCACAGATCATGCGCCAAGCGCCGCATTTCTGGATGGGCTGTTGGCCGTCTTGCGCGACGATACCCTTGATCCGGGCTTTCGTGCAGCCGCACTTGGCATCCCCTCGCAGGCCGATACTGCCCAAGCGATCAAGGACGCAGGCGGCATCCCCGATCCGCAAGACATCCATCTGGCCCATGAGACCCTTAAGTTGACCATTGCGCAGCATATCCAAGATATAAGCCCGCGCACCTACGCCCAGATGCAAGTGAGCGGCCCCTACCGGCCCAGCCCCGAAGACGTGAGCAAACGCGCCCTTGGCAACCGGTTGCTTGGCTATATCGCGCGGATCGACGGCGGGCGGCTTGCTGCGGCGCAATATGGTGCTGCGAAAGATATGACCCAGCAACAGGCGGCCCTTGGCACGCTTTTATCCATCGGCAAGGGGCAGTCCGAAGTCGCGGATTTTGCACGGCAATGGCAGGCCGACAGGCTGGTGATGGACAAATGGTTCGGGCTGCAAACCGGATGTGCAGCACCTGATATGGCGGTCAATGTTGCCAAGGCCCTTACTGAACATCCTGATTTCACGTGGAAAAACCCCAACAGGTTTCGCGCAGTCCTTGGCGGGTTGATCGGGAACCAAGCGGGGTTTCATGCGCCCGATGGCACGGGCTACGCCTTTGTGGCAGATTGCCTGATCAGGCTTGATGCGCTGAACCCGCAAACCACTGCGCGCATGGCCACGTCATTCGAGACATGGACATGGTATGGTCCAGATCGACAGACCCAAATGCGCAACGCGTTGCAGCGGATTGCAGGCACCGCGGGGCTTAGTCGCGACACCGCAGAAATTGTCGGCAAAATCCTGGGTTAGCCTTTGGTCGAAATGGCGCCGCTCGAGGCATCCGTGGTCGGGCGGGCCAGCGGGCGTATATTTTGCACCGGCTGACAGTAGCTTTGGCGCGAGGTCCAACTGGCCATTTCCGCGATCTTTGCAGGCTTGGTCATCGGACCCCAATCTGCGGCCACTCCGCGCCAACGGCTATCGCGCAAGGCCACCGCCTGATCGCGTTTCACTGTCACCGCCATAATGCGGGCAGCACATGACAGATTTTCGACAGGGTTTTTCAATGCCTCTCCGGTCGTGGCGCGGCACCCGTATCTACGGGCCGTATCAGGATAGATTTGCAGCAGGCCATACCATAGCCCGCCGCCACCCACCGCACGCGGGTTATAAGTGCTTTCATATTTGGACAATGCCGACATCATGCCGACCCAGAACGCACGGCGCAGGCTTGGGGAATTTCTGACATAGGCGGGGCACCAACGGTCAATATCGCGCGGCACCACCGAATCAAGCCCGCCCTCAAAGGCGCCAACCGCCACCATCGCCGCGCGGGTCCAGACCTTGGATCCACCGTTTGCATCCCAGCGCGCGCGCGGCAAAAACGGCGTCCGGGCCTTGGGGCGAACCTTGGGCGTCATGGTCTCGACCACAACCGGATACCGGATCATGTAGTCGGGGCGCGGCATGACACGAAATGCAGCCAATGCGGCGTCTTGCGTCTGAAGGCGCAACACGGCGGCATCGTCACGAGAAACGGGGCGGACCGTAGTCTCAGCCGCAGCCCCACCCGTGATCGCAATCGCCAAAACCCCACCCAGGATTGTTTTGAACATCATCATAGCGGGCAATTTGCCCGTAAATGCCCACCACTGGCAAGCAAAACGATCGCCGCGTGACTTGCCGCGCCCGCAGCCTTGGCATAGAACCGCGCATGACATAACGCGCGGAGTTTGCAAAATGCTTGACCTGACCTTTGAAGCCCCCACCCCCACAGTCATCGCAGGCGCGCAACATGACTGGGAACTGGTCATCGGACTAGAGGTCCACGCGCAGGTTGCGACCAAGGCCAAACTGTTCTCGGGGGCGTCGACGCAATTTGGCGCAGAACCCAATAGCAACGTGGCCTTTGTTGACGCAGGGATGCCCGGCATGTTGCCGGTGATCAATGAGGAATGTGTGGCCTATGCGGTGCGCACGGGTCTTGGGCTTAATGCGCAAATCAACCTGAACTCGGCGTTTGACCGCAAAAACTATTTTTACCCAGATTTGCCGCAAGGCTACCAAATTTCGCAACTTTACCACCCGATTGTGGGCGAAGGCGAAGTGCTGGTCGAGATGGGGGCGGGGATCGCGGGCGAAAAACCCAAGGCGCGGCTGGTGCGCATCGAGCGCATTCACCTTGAACAAGACGCGGGCAAATCGATCCACGACATGGACCCGACGATGTCATTTGTTGACTTGAACCGCACAGGCGTGGCCTTGATGGAGATCGTCTCGAAGCCCGATATCCGTGGCCCCGAAGAGGCCGCGGCTTATGTCGTGAAATTGCGCCAGATCCTGCGGTATCTGGGCACCTGCGACGGGAACATGCAAAACGGCAACCTGCGCGCCGATGTGAACGTCTCGATCTGCAAGCCCGGTCAATATGAGAAATACCAAGCCACGCAAGACTTTAGCCATCTCGGCACGCGCTGCGAAATCAAAAACATGAACTCGATGCGCTTTATCCAAGCAGCTATCGACGTCGAGGCGCGCCGCCAAATTGCGCTAATCGAGGACGGCAAAGAGGTCGTGCAGGAAACGCGGCTTTATGACCCAGACAAAAACGAAACACGCTCCATGCGGTCCAAAGAAGAGGCACATGATTACCGCTACTTCCCTGATCCTGACCTGTTGCCATTGGAAATAGAGCAAGCATGGGTCGACGATATTAAAGCCGCCTTGCCAGAGCTGCCTGACGCAAAGAAAACCCGTTTCATCAGTGATTTCGGCCTGTCAGACTATGATGCCTCGGTTCTGACAGCCGATGTGGAAAATGCGGCGTTTTTTGAAGCTGTGGCCTCTGGTGTCGATGGGAAACTGGCGGCAAACTGGGTCATCAACGAGCTTTTTGGCCGGTTGAAGAAAGACGAGAAAGATATCAACGAAAGCCCGATTTCGGCCCTACGCATCGGCCAGATTGTGTCTTTGATCAAATCCGACGCGATATCGGGAAAAATCGCCAAAGATGTGTTTGAAATTGCCTATACCCAAAACCGCGACCCCGAAGAAATAGTCGAAACCGAAGGCATGAAGCAGGTCACGGACACCGGTGCGATTGCGGCGGCGGTCGACGACATTATCGCGGCCAACCCTGCGCAGGTTGAAAAAGCGAAAGCCAACCCCAAGCTGGCAGGCTGGTTCGTGGGCCAAGTGATGAAAGCAACGGGCGGCAAAGCCAACCCTGCCATGGTCAACCAGTTGATCGCGCAAAAGTTGGGCCTATAATAAAGGGGTGGGTTAAAATCCATCCTCCTTTGGTCGCTGCGACCAACTAGTTTTGGGAAATGACATGAGCGAACCCAGTGTTATCCCCGTTTGCGCATTCGATATCGGCGAGGATGGCACGGTTCGCCCCGTCACGTCGCGCTGGCCCGGCACCGAAACCAACGACACCTATCGCTGGCTGCATTTTGATCTCAATGATCCCGGTTTTGCCACATGGGCGCAGGCACATCTGCCGCATATCGCGGCCAAAGCCTTGCTGCAATCGGAGACCCGGCCGCGCTGCGAGGCGACGCCTGCGGGCATGATCCTCAACCTACGCGGGGTCAATTTGAACCCTGGCGCGGATGCAGAAGACATGGTTTCGATCCGCTTATGGGTTGATGACGGGTTAATCGTCTCGGCGCGGCGCTACAAGATATTTGCGATAGACACAATTCGGGCCGATATCGACGCGGGCAAGCCACCCAAAGACATTGCCGCATTCCTTGCAGCCCTTGCTTTTGGCCTTACCAAACGCATCGAATCCATCTCGCTTGGTCTTGAAGAGGGCGCCGATGCGTTGGAAGAGCTGGCCTTTGACCCCAAAGCGCCCCGTCTTGAAAACCTGCCAGAAATTCGCCAAAGCATCATCAAGTTGCGCCGTTTCGTGCGCCCTCAAGCCGAAGCCCTCAAAGCCTTGGGCGCGGGTGTCATCTGGCCGCTCGACGAGGTCAATGCGACCTACTTGCGCGACACGATCAACCGCAACCAGCGCACGCTCGAAGAGCTTGATGCGACGGCTGACCGGCTCTCGGCCATTCAGGAACACCAAGACGCCAAAGCGGCGGCTGCATTGGGGCGCAATAGCTATGTTCTGTCGATCATTGCCGCGATTTTCCTGCCGCTGGGGTTTTTGACAGGGCTGTTTGGCATCAACGTGGGCGGAATGCCGTTGATCAATTCTGACATCGGGTTTGCAGTAGTCGCAGGCGGGAGTGCGGCAATCGGTATTCTGGTGTTACTTGTGTTTCGGGTCTTGCGGTGGCTTTGAGACCACAACATTTGGGCGCAGGCCCCTGTTCCCACCACTAGTCATAGAAAAATCCGGAAAAACCAGTGAATACTTGGATTTGCGCGGGTTCCTTGATACAAATACTTGATCAAAGTTAGGGTAACTCATGTCGCAGTTTGAATATAAAGTCGTGCCAGCACCAAAAAAGGGCATCAAGGCCAAGGGTCTTAAAACAACCCAAGACCGCTTTGCCAACGCCCTTGAAACGGCCATGAACGCATTGGGCGCGGACGGTTGGGACTACCAACGCTGCGATACTTTACCCGCCGAGGAACGCTCTGGCTTGACCGGACGGGTCACGACATTCCAGAACATGCTGGTTTTCCGCCGCGAAATTCCACAAATGGCTGAAACAAAAGCCGCGCCCGAGCAAATCGCCGCGACGATTGCACCGGTCGCAGACACGCCCGTTGTCTCGGCCAAGCCGTTGGACACCGACCCTGCGCGCCCGGAGCCAAAAGTCGCCGCCGAATAACTACTGGATGTCGATTGTCAGCGCGTGAATACGCCCGATAATTGCGGGGCCCAGGGCATTATGAATGGCACGGTGGCGCGCAATACGTGTCATTTGTGCAAATTGGGGGGCCGCAATCACAACACGCCAATGGCTTTCGCCCGTGCCGTCATCACCTGCGTGACCCGCATGTTGTGCGCTTTCATTCACCACTTCCAACGCATTTATGGTGAACGCTGCTTGCAACGCTGCTTTTATTTCAATGTCCAGCCCCATTATTTTCACTTTGCCCCCTTCTATCTGACAGTGAGAGGCTTAAAGTCTATTGGCCGAACTGGAAAGGTATTGAGCACAAATGAAAAAAAATGACCCCTTCGGTTTTGACATGTCCGTGTCGTCTTCCAAGAAGAAAAATCCGCGCGGCAGGCGTGGCATGTCAGGCGCATCCGAGACATCAACCCGGGTCTGTGACCATGAGGGCTGCGAGGATGCGGGGAAATACCGTGCGCCAAAATCACCCGATGTGATGGATGATTATTTCTGGTTTTGCCAACAGCATGTGCGCGAATATAATCTCAAGTGGAATTTCTTTGACACCACGTCAGAGGCCGAGCTTGCAGCACAAATGGATCAAGACCGCGTTTGGGACAGGCCCACGAAACCTTTTGGCAAGAAATCCGAGGAGCAACGCGCATGGGCGCGGTTGGGCGTGGATGATCCCCATCAGGTGTTGGGTGAAAACGCAACGATGAACCCGGGCAAAGGGCCCGCCGCCGGACGTCGCCTGCCTGCCACGGAGCGGCGCGCGATCGAGATTTTGGAAGCCAAGGACAACTGGACAAAGCCCGAGATTCGCAAGGCTTATAAATCTCTTATCAAGGTGCTGCACCCTGACATGAATGGCGGAGATCGCAGCCAGGAAGATCAGTTGAACGAAGTCGTATGGGCGTGGGATCAGATCAAAAGCAGCCGCAGCTTTAAAGACTAATGGCCGTCAAAATGACCTTCAAGCGGGGCGGCATGAAAAATGCTGTCCCTCTCTTGGCGCCAAATCTTCAATAGCAGATGGGACGCGAACAATACGCAGCCCCAAACGACGGCCAGAAATGGCGCTGAAAACAGCGATACAAACAAAGTGAACGGCCCGAACATCGTGCCATACAGCGGCAGCGCCATTGATCCGCCCACCAGACCGCCCAAAAAGCTGACCCAAAGCATTCCAATCATCGCAAAGGCAACGCCGCGCAATCCTGTGTGGCCCATCCAGTTGCGGCCCAGATATAGCCCGCAGCCTGCCCCCACTGCGCCCGAAAAAATGACCCAATAGTCATAGCCCGAAAACGGCGTCATCAAGGCAGCCACACCGCCCAACGTTATGACAACATTCATCGCCATTGCCGCGCCCAAAAAGCCGACACCAAAAAAGGCCAGCGCAATGCTTTGCTCGCCTCGCGTCAGGTTCAGGCGCCGGTAAAGCCGCTGGAAGGGATGAAATATAACTAACATTGTTCAAAAGCACTAGCATACCCATCCCGCGCTGCCGACGGGGCATTCGGAAAATCACTGTTTCGCAGCGGCGGCCAATTGCCGGCGGAAAGCTGCGCGCAAAGCTATCAATAGGGTGATAAACATGGGAATTTTCCCGTCTCTGGAGCAGCTTCATAGCTGTGCCAAAATGACTGCCGCCGCGACAGGTCACCCGCGGCGCCACCCCGCTTCAAAGCAGTGTCACCGGCCCCGCAGCCAGAACAGACCCCATTGGATCGCCCGCTGGAGCCCCGCCAAGGGGCTCGTCAGTGACTGCAAGCACCCCCCCCGGCATCAACTCCATCAGATCCGCAGGCACAACCACAACCGCCTGCACCTGTCCTTGTGGCCAAATGCCAAGCGACACTGGCGCATTTTCGCCTGCAATCAGCCATAGCTCTTGTGACCGGCCCTCTGCCAAATCACCCTCCATTCGGGTCATTTGCAAAGTGCTACTCTTGGGGTCAAAATTGGCTTTAATAACAAGACTTGAATCTTCTGCCGCAATTTCAGCCACATAAATTGGACCGGATCCGCGCAGAAAATTGCTCTGTCCCAAAACCACCAATACGATTGCCGCGGCCGCCAGCCCCCCCAGAACGGGCGCAAACACGCCAAACCGCGACCAGATGGATTGCTTTTCCGGCACACCGAACAAGGTTTTTGTGATGCGGGCCTCCAGTGCGGGCGGCGGTGCGACCGGATCAAAGTCATCGGTCAATGTCGCAAAATCTTTCGCCCAAGCGGCATAGTGATCGCGCATTCCGGGATCAACGGAAATGACATCCTCGAACGCAATCGCCTCACCCGGGGTCAGCAACCCCAAGGCATACTCAGCGGCAAGGACAGACTCCTCATATGTGTCATTGTCATCGGTCATCGCGACAAACACTCTTTCAGTTTGATCAGACTGCGGCGCAGCCACGTCCGAACGGTGTTGAGCGGCACACCGTAGCGGTCCGCCAGCTCTTGATATGTTTCGCCTTCCAGATAGGCGCGGCGCACCGCATCTGATCTGTCCGGTTCCAATTCAGCCATACAAGTCACGATCTGCACCCGATCCGACGCCGCAATCGCCAGCGTTTCGGGCCCCGGTGCGGCACTTGGCAAATCTTCCGCCTCGTCCAAACTGGCGCCCGGCGTCGTTTTACGCGCACGCAACTTATCAATCGAAAGATTGCGGGCGACCGTGATCAGCCATGTCATCGGGCTTAACCCATTCACCTGATAGCGGTCCGCGTCCCGCCAAATCTTTACAAAAACATCTTGCAAGGCGTCTTCAGCCTCGGCGCGGTTACCTAACACACGCAGACACACCCCAAATAGTTTCGCCGAGGTTGCGGAATAAAGCTGCCCGAAAGCATCGCGGTCGCCCAAGGCGCATTTGGCAATATAATCTTCTATGTCGATGCGTTCGCTCATGACACCTCAAGTGTTCTGCTTGATCCCACTGTGACATGATCTGGAATAAACGCAACAAAAGCAAAAACGGCGCGCGATGCGCGCAATTTTACGGTCCACGCGCCATGCCCCCTTCCCCTTGCAGTGTCAGCCGATATGTTGCATCCAAACACATGACTTCAGACGCGGAAAACGCACGATACAGGAAGGCGCCAGCATGGCCGAGAACATGATCGACATTCACGCAAAACCAACCGAGGATATCTCTGTCCGCGAGGTGTTTGGCATTGACAGCGACATGAAGATCAAGGCGTTTTCAGAACCCTCCGAGCGCGTGCCCGATATTGACAGCACCTATAAATTCGACCCCGATACCACGCTCGCGATCCTTGCCGGTTTTGGCTACAATCGCCGCGTGATGATCCAAGGGTATCACGGCACCGGCAAATCCACCCATATCGAACAGGTCGCCGCCCGCCTGAACTGGCCCGCCGTGCGCGTGAACCTTGACAGCCACATCAGCCGGATCGATCTGATCGGCAAAGACGCGATCAAATTGCGTGACGGCGTGCAGGTCACTGAATTCCACGAAGGAATTTTGCCGTGGTGCCTGCGCAATCCGGTGGCTATTGTGTTTGACGAATATGACGCAGGCCGCGCCGACGTCATGTTCGTGATCCAGCGCGTGCTAGAGGCCGACGGTAAACTGACGTTAATGGACCAAAACCAGATTCTGACGCCGCATAAATACTTCCGCCTTTTTGCCACCGCCAACACCGTGGGCCTTGGTGACACAACCGGTCTTTACCACGGCACCCAGCAGATCAACCAAGCCCAGATGGACCGTTGGTCACTTGTGGCCACCCTCAACTATCTGTCCCACGACGCGGAAGCCGCCATCGTGCTGTCCAAATCGCCACATTATAACAACGACAAGGGCCGCAAAATCGTCAGCCAGATGGTCACCGTCGCCGACCTGACCCGCACCGCGTTTATGAACGGCGATCTGTCGACCGTCATGTCGCCGCGCACCGTGCTGGCATGGGCCGAAAACGCGCGTATTTTCCAAGACGTGGGCTACGCCTTCCGCCTATCGTTCCTCAATAAATGCGATGAATTGGAGCGCCAGACAGTCGCCGAGTTTTACCAGCGCTGCTTTGACGAAGAACTGCCAGAGAGTGCGGCGAGCTTGAGCTTGGGGTGATGGCGACTTAAACGGCGCAGTAAATGAAAAGGGCGGGATTCATCCCCGCCCTTTTTATTGTCGTTTAGCTGCGTGCCGCTTTTGTGGCGTTGGCCCACCAGACGATATCATCCAGTGTCGCTGTGACAGATGCCGCAAGGTGGTCTGCAATAGTTTCAATTTCGGCATTGGCACCCAGTGGGTGAACAGCAAAGAAATCACTCCCGCCGATGTGGACGGCGTTACGTGTTGGCACCATCTGGAGTTCAACTGCGATATTGCGCAGGTGTTCAAGCGCGCGCGTGCCGCCGACAGAGCCATAAGCGATCGCCGACAGTGGTTTGTGGTTCCATTCGTTATAAGCCTGATCCAGCGCATTCTTCAGCGCGCCGGTGATAGAGCGGTTATATTCGGCCACGACAAAAATATAGCCGTCGAATTCGTTGATTTTTTTCTGCCATTTCAGGGCCCGCTCGTCAGTTGACGGCATCCACAGATTGCTGGCCATTTCATCGAACAACGGCAAATCAAAGTCACGCAGATCAACCAGTTCAACGTCCATGTCAGTGCGGGCTTCTGCTTGCTTGAGCATCCAGGCGGCGGGTTTGTCGGCGAAACGCGAGGCGCGTGTTGATCCGATGATGAGGGCGATTTTTGGTTTTACTGTCATGGTGTTCTCCGATTTCATGGGCGTGTTTCTATTGAGCCTAGGTAGCCACGGCGCCAATTTTCGAAAAGGCGCACCATAGCACAGCTGCTGTGCGCAAATGAAGAGATGCATTGCCACTTGCCCCTGATGCAATCCGGTGCTTTATCGTTTGCATGACCAAACCGTCTGACAACCCAGCTGATCCGTTCAAAAAAGCCCTCGCCGAGGCGACCAAAGTCATGGCGGATGATGGCGAGTTGACGGTCAGCTATTCGGTTGATCCCGCAGGTCAAACCGCCGATACGATCCGCTTGCCGCAAGTCAGCAGGCGCATGACCCGCGACGAGGTGCTGCTGGCGCGCGGCACAGCCGATGCATTTGCTTTGCGCCACAAGTTTCACAACCCGAAAACCGCGGCGAAATACATGCCGCAGGGCCAGACGGCCAAGGACCTTTATGAGGCCATGGAAACTGCCCGCGTCGAAGCGGTTGGCGCGCAACATATGCCCGGCACCGCAGGCAATATCGACGCGAAAATCAGCCATGAGGCCACGCGCAAAGGCTACGACCAGATCACCCAAGCCGCCGACGCACCACTGGCCACCGCCGCAGGTTATCTGATCCGCCACCTTGCGACGGGCCGCCCGCTTCCCAAAGGCGCCGATAACGTCATGGACTTGTGGCGCGGCTTTATCGAGGACCACGCAGGCGACACGCTTGGCGGGTTACAAGATTTGATCGGCGATCAACAGGCCTTTGCCAAATTTGCCCGCCAGATGATCGCCGACCTTGGTTATGCCGATCAATTGGGCGACGACCCGGACGGGCAAGACGACGATCTCGAAAACGAGGCCGAAGACGGCAGCGACGAGGAAGAACAGCCCGATAGCACCGGCGACGACAGCGATGGCGACGATGCCGAGGCGGCCCCCGAGCAGTCCCAAGAAGACCAGCAAGACGCCTCCGAGGCGCAAATTTCAATGGACGATCAAGCCGACGCCGAGATGGGCGAAGAGACGGAGATGCCCGACGGTGAAGCCCCGCTTGACCCGCCAACCCCACAGCCAGTTTCTGACGCGGACCCTAACTATAAGGTCTACACCACTGATTTTGATGAGGAAATCCGCGCCGAAGATCTGGCAGAGGCCGCCGAGTTGGAACGGCTGCGTGCCTATCTTGACCAGCAACTTGAGCCGCTCAAAGGGGCGGTGTCACGCCTTGCCAATAAGCTGCAACGCCGCTTGCAAGCCCAGCAAAACCGGTCTTGGGAATTTGACCGCGAAGAAGGTATTCTGGACGCAGGACGGCTTGCGCGCGTCGTGGCTTCACCCACTACGCCGCTCTCGTTCAAGGTCGAAAAAGACACCGAATTTCGCGACACCGTTGTCACACTTCTGCTTGATAACTCCGGCTCCATGCGTGGACGCCCAATCTCGATTGCGGCAATCTGCGCCGATGTCATGGCCCGCACGCTGGAACGCTGCGCGGTCAAGGTCGAGATCCTCGGCTTTACCACCAAAGCGTGGAAAGGCGGACAATCACGCGAAAAATGGCTCGCGGATGGTCGCCCTGTCACGCCGGGCCGTCTGAACGATCTGCGCCACATCATCTATAAATCCGCCGACGCCCCTTGGCGCCGCGCGCGGCCCAACCTCGGGCTGATGATGAAAGAAGGGCTGCTGAAAGAAAACATCGACGGCGAGGCGCTTGAATGGGCCCACCGCCGCGCGGCCAACCGCCCCGAACAACGCAAAGTGTTGATGGTTATATCCGACGGCGCGCCGGTGGATGACAGTACATTGTCGGTCAACCCCGCCAACTATCTGGAAAAGCACCTGCGCGATGTCATCGCTATGGTCGAGAAACGCAAAGCGGTGGAACTCGTGGCCATCGGCATCGGCCATGACGTGACCCGCTATTACGACCGCGCGGTTACCATCACGGATGTCGAACAACTTGCCGGTGCGATGACCGAGCAGCTTGCCAGCCTTTTTGACACCGATCCGCGCAAACGCGCCCGCGTTCTCGGGATGCGCAAAATACGCTAAACCCATGCAGGAGCGCGGCCCATGTTTCAGACTTTTGAAAGCAGTTCCAACCCTGCGCAGGGGCTCGCAAGGCTGACGGCATTGCGGGCAAAAATGGTGGCATCCGGCGTTGACGCCTGCTTTGTCCCGCGTGCGGATGCCCATATGGGCGAATATGTAGCGCCGCGTGATGCGCGGTTGGCGTGGCTCACGGGGTTCACAGGCTCGGCAGGGTTTTGCATCGCTACCCATGATAGCGCTGGCGTTTTCATCGACGGGCGCTACCGCGTGCAGGTCCGCGATCAGGTGGCTCATGCCTTTACGCCGGTGCATTGGCCCGAGACCAGCGCCGCGGACTGGATATCGCGCAGCTTGCCCAAAGGCGCCATCATCGGGTTTGATGCTTGGCTGCATCCGGTCGACGAGATCAAGACCCTGCGCGCGACCCTGCCCGAGATGACCTTTGAGCCTATGCCAAATCTGATCGATGCAATCTGGCAAGATCAACCCACAGCGCCCGCAGCCCCGTTCTTTTCCCACGACATCAAACAAGCTGGCGAAACCAGTGACGCCAAACGCAAGCGCCTCGTCCACCTGTTGAAAGCCGATTGCGCCATTATCACCCAGCCCGACAACATCGCGTGGCTGCTGAATATTCGCGGCGCGGATATTGAACGTAACCCCGTCCCGCAAGCCTTTGCGATCTTTCACAAGTCGGGGAAGGTCGATCTTTTTGCGGGCGCAGGAAAAACCGATCCGGTCCGCGAACATTTGGGCAAAAGCGTCACCTGCCACGCCATCGATCACTTTGCAGATGCAGTGTCGTCGCTGACCGGAACCGTGCAACTTGACCCCAAAACTGCCCCAGAGGCGCTGCGTTTGGCGCTGACCGGCGCGACGATCGTTCACGCAACCGACCCTTGCCTGCTACCCAAAGCGATCAAAAATCCGGTCGAAATTGCAGGTGCCAGGGCGGCGGCCAAACGTGACGGCGCGGCGATGGTCCGCTTTCTGGCATGGCTTGATGATACGGCGCCAAACGGCGGGTTGACCGAAATCGACGTGGTCAAGCAGCTTGAAAAATTCCGCCGCGAAACCAACGCCCTGCGCGACATCAGTTTTGAGACGATTTGCGGCGCGGGGGCGCATGGCGCCATCGTGCATTACCGCGTCACGCAGGCCACCAACGCCCCCGTCAAGTCAGGCGAATTGCTTTTGATCGATAGCGGAGGCCAATACATCGACGGCACCACCGACATCACCCGCACGATCATTGTGGGCGACCCCACACCCGAACACCGAACCTGCTACACCCGCGTTCTGCAAGGCATGATCGCCCTGAGCCGCGCGCAATTTCCCAAAGGGGTTGCTGGCCAACACCTTGACGCTCTTGCACGTTTCCCACTGTGGACAGCGGGTATGGATTTTGATCACGGCACCGGCCACGGCATTGGCAGCTATCTTAGTGTGCACGAAGGCCCGCAAGGCATTTCGCGCAAATCAACCGTTCCGCTGGAAACCGGCATGATCCTCTCGAATGAACCCGGATACTACCGCGAAGGGGCCTTCGGGATCAGGATCGAAAACCTGATCACCGTCGTGGCAGCACCCAATGGGGTGGATGCGCGCGACATGCGGGCGTTTGAAACACTGACGCTTGTGCCATTTGATCGGCGGCTGATCGAAATACCATTGCTGACCTGTGTGGAACGGGACTGGATTGATAGCTACCATCAAGATACAGTCGACCTTCTGAAACATGACGTCACAGGCCAAGCGCACGATTGGCTGCTCGCGGCTTGTGCACCGCTTTAAATCAACCCCCTTCAACAGGAGAGCGCCGATGACCGACTACATGACAATTCGCCCCGCCACCGGCACATGGGTCGTGCGCGCAGCAGGTGCCGTCATTGCGGAAACCAAAAACGCGCTCGAATTGTCCGAGGGCGATTACCCCCCTGTGATCTATATCCCGCGCGGCGACATCGCGATGGCATTTCTTGATGCCTCTGAGACGACATCAAGTTGTCCGCACAAAGGCACCGCATCCTATGTGACCATCGTCGCAAAAAGCGGCCCGCTCGCAGACGCCGGTTGGTCTTATGAAGCGCCCAAAGATGCGGTCGCTGCCATCAAAGACCACATCGCATTCCGGCATGAAAAAGTGGCCGTCGAACAGGTCTAGGAATGTTCTTCTTTGGCGGTCGCGGCTAATGCCGTATTCATCGCCCGCAAGGCATCAACCTGAAACAACGCCCCCCATAATTCGGGCGGGCTGGCGTCACCACCCAAGGTCACGACAGGGATGAACGGGTGGTTGCCCTGCTCGAACATAGGCATCGCTTGCTCTAACGTCGCATTTCCGTCGATATAGACGCCCTCTTTGACCAGTTCCCAGCACTCGTCGTGTGGTGCTGCACGCTTGGCATCTGCCTTGCGCATCACTGTCGCCACCCGAAATGTCGCCAGCAAATAGGCCTGCGGCCCGGCCGCCAAATGCACATTGCGGCGCTCCAACTGCGTCAAAAAGAATGATCGGTCCACCAGACCAGAGGCAAGCGCGGTTGATAGTGACACGGAAACCATGACCGCCATTGCGGTTTGCCAATCGCCGGTCAACTCAAACACGATCAATGTGGTTGAAATTGGCGCCCCCAAAACAGCCGCAGCAACCGCCCCCATGCCTGCCAAAGCATAAAGCGTGCCTTCGCCCGAAACGGTCGGAAACATTGCCGTTGCGATCAACCCGAATGCAGCCCCGGTCAGCGCGCCAATCATCAATGATGGTGAAAAAATACCACCGCCCATACGGCCACCCAAAGTGATCGCAACGGCCAGAACCTTCAGCACAGCAAAGACGATTGCTTCATGAAACAACAGCTTGCCCGTCAAGGCCGCCGATGTCGTCTCGTAGCCTACGCCGATGATATGTGGCCAGAAAATTGCCAATCCGCCCAGCAAGGCGCCAGCCACCGCAGGGCGCAGATAGCGCGGCAATTGCAACCGGTTTTGCACGGTGTCGGCCCAGTCATCCGCCAGAAAAACCGCGCGCATCAAGACCACAGCAACCAACCCGCACACAATTCCCAATAATAAAAATGCAGGCAATTCGACGTAGAACGCCAATGCATTCTGGACCGGTAAAACAAACTCGGTCACATCGCCAAAGGCCAAGCGGTTGATCACCGTGCCCGCCACACTGGCGATGACAATCGGGGCAAAAGCATGAACCGCAAAATGGCGCAGCACGACTTCCAACGCAAATAACGCACCCGCCAATGGCGCATTGAAACTGGCCGAAACCGCCGCCGCGACTGCGCAGCCCAGCAAGTCGCGCCCCGTAATCCCGTTGGCGCGAATAAGGCGGCTCACCATCGTCGATAGCACGGCTGCCAAATGCACCACAGGGCCCTCGCGGCCCGCTGATCCACCGGTCGAAAGCGTGATCAAACTAGCCAAAGCAGAAGCAAACCCGCGCCTGACCTCGACCCGTCCCTCATTCAGCGCAGCCCCCTCGATCACGTCACTGACCGACCGCGACCGGCCATCATCGGTAAAGCGGTGCAAGATTAGGCCCACCGTCAACCCACCAATAACCGGGATCAGCAAAATCTGATACCATGCCAGCCGCGACACCACGGTTTCCAAACGGTTTACATCGTCGGTGCCGTATAAATAGCCCTGTATCCAGTCGATCCCGAGACGGAAAAACAATGCAGCAAACCCCGCCGCAATCCCAATCACCAGCGCAATGAACCAGAACTGCAATTGACTGGGGCCGTGCGTTTTGAGGGCGCGCAACGCGGCCATTGTTTGCACCTTGATTTGCACGATTGGCCTCGTCATGCCCAGTCTGTCTCCGGCCTTGGGGCGCGCCACACGATCAAGAAACGCCCGCAGGTATCACATCAGAAATTGACGCGCTCCCTTCCCTTCTAGGGGATCGGCTCCAAGGCTCCAAGTCCGATTTGAAAATGCGGCGTGTCTGACGCGCGCCTCGGTCCATGTTCTAGAAAAAACGGGGAAACGCCGCGTAATTACGACGGCATCAATGACCGCGCAGCAGCGCGCGCCGCCTCGGTGATCGTGTCGCCCGATAACATGCGTGCAATCTCGTCAACCCGTGCCGCAGCATCCAGCGGCGTGACCGTCGAGAGTGTTTCTGTCTTGGTCTGATGTTTTTCGACACGCCAATGATGACGACCCAAGGCGGCAACTTGCGGCGAGTGTGTGACCACCAGAATTTGACCGCCCGCGGCAAGTTCCGCCAGACGGCGACCGACGGCATCAGCCGTGGCACCGCCTACACCGCGGTCGATTTCGTCAAAAATCATCGTCAAGCCGGCATCGGTTGCCGTAAGACACACTTTCAACGCCAGCAAAAACCGCGACAACTCGCCGCCAGAAGCGATCTTGTTGATCGGCCCCGCAGGCGCACCCGGATTGGTGGCAACGGTAAAGGCGACAGCGTCGGCACCGTCAGGCCCCGGCTCGACCTGTGCGACTTCGGTGACAAAAACTGCGCGCTCCATTTTTAACGGCGCAAGTTCAGCCGCCATTGCTTTGTCGAGCGCCAAAGCCGCCTTACGGCGCGCGCGCGTCAAACGGTCGGCACCCGCATCATAAGCGGCCTGTGACGTCATAACATCACCCTGCAACGCTTTCAGATCATTCACACTTCCGTCCAAAAATATCAGTCGTGACCGCAGCTCATTTGCGAATGGACCAAGTTCATCCGGCACAACGCTATGCTTTCGAGCCAAGCCGCGAATTGCGAATAAGCGCTCTTCAACATCTTCAAGGTCCGACGGGTTAAACGACAACTGGTCAAGGCAACTTGCCACCCCTTGCTGCGCCTCGTCCAATGCCAAAGCAGTGCGCTCCAATGCCTCTAGCGCGGCATCCAATCCACCCTCGGCCTTGCCCGCCACGCCGTTCAACCAACGCACCGCATCCGTGATCGAGCCTTCGGCGCCTTGCAAACCAATCGCCTGATTGGCGCGCACAACGTCCTCACGGATCTTCTCGGCCGCCTGCATGAGGCGGCGCTGCGTATCCAAATCGGCCTCTTCGCCCTGCTGTGGATCCAGCGCGTCCAATTCCGCAACCGCATGGCGCAGATAGTCTTCTTCAGCGCGCACTTCTGCGACACGGGCCTCGGCCAAGACCAGGACTTTGCGGGCAGCAGCCAATGCGCGCCACGCGATGCGCGATTTTTCCAGTTGCGGGCCAAGCTGGGCAAACGCATCCAGCATTTGACGGTGCCCGCGCGGATTGAGCAGACCGCGATCATCATGCTGCCCGTGTAATTCCACCAATGTGTCCGACAGATTGCGCAGGACCTCGCCACTGACACGGCGGTCATTGATCCACGCGGTCTTTCGACCTTCGCGCGTGTTGATGCGGCGCAAAATCACTTCGCCGTCCTCGACCTCGATACCAGCCTCATCCAAAACAGCGCGCCCCGGATGGTCATTTGGCACATCAAACGTTGCCGTGACTTCGCCCTGCTCGGCGCCTGCGCGCACCAATTCGGCGCGACCCCGCCAGCCCAAAACAAACCCCAGACTGTCCAACAAAATCGATTTGCCAGCCCCGGTTTCACCCGTCAACACGTTCAAACCCGGCTGAAACGACAGTTCCAACCGGTCAATGATAAGCATGTCACGAATATCTATGTGGCGTAGCATGTCGTCGTAGGATGGATTTTAACCCATCTCCCTTTCAAAGCCACTCACCACGGACCACTTGGCGGTAAACCGATGCCAACCAACTGTCACCAACCAACGACATTGATAACCCTTTTCCGGTCAGAAGGTCATAGGCATCCTGATACCAAGGCGTGGACCTGTAGTTCAAACCAAGTATCGCACCAGCAGTCTGCGCCTCTTCGGTCAAGCCAAGCGACAGATAGGATTCCACCAGACGGTAAAGCGCCTCGGCGGTCTGTGACGTTGTTTGGAAATCTTCGACAACAACGCGGAACCTGTTTACGGCAGCAGCATAATGCTTGCGCTTCAAATAATACCTGCCGATTTCCATTTCCTTGGCGGCCAGATGGTCAAACGCCAAATCAAACTTCAAGATCGAACTACGGGCATATTCGGTGTCGGGGTATTGCTCGATCACCCGACGCAAGGCTTGCAACGCCTGAAACGTCAGGCCCTGATCGCGACCAATCTCGTCGATCTGGTCGTAATAAGACAACGCCAGCAAATATGATGCATATGCCGCGTCCTCGGAGGCGGGGTAAAAATCGATATAGCGCTGTGCGGCGGCGCGGCTATTGGGATAGTCGCGATCCTTTTGATAGGCAAACGCCTGCATAATCAGCGCGCGTTTGGCAAAATCAGAATAGGGATAGAGCCGCTCGATCTCGCCAAAGAATGTAGCTGCACGGTCCGGTTGACCGCGTTCCAACTCATATTCGCCGCGTTCAAAAATTTCCGCAGCCGTATACTGCTCCAGCAACGCGGGGTTCATCCCCGGATCGTTAAAACTCGCGCACCCAGCCAATAGACCAAGCCCCAAAACACCAGCCAACCGGCGGGTTCTCCGTGCAATCTGAAACTTCCGTGCTGACATGCGGGGCCTCGTATCTCAATTATCACGCCAAAGTGCAGCAAGCACGCAGCATATTGAATATCGGTCTAGCATAGAAAAATCAGGTGCAAAATGCCTTTTGACCGCATGAGCGTGAACTTGGCAAATCTATGGTCACGCAACGGCAAAAAGATCCGCTTTGCTGACCCCGACACCCGGCAACCGCGCCGCGACCTTTGCGTCACATTGCACATAGCGCCATGCCGCCGGATCGGCAAACAGCGCCTGCAACAGACGGTTGGTCATCGCGTGCCCTGCCCGTGTGCCGGTATAGCGCCCCAAAATCGGCGCACCGGCGGTATAAAGATCGCCCAACGCATCCAGCATTTTGTGCCGCACGGCCTCGTCTGCGTGGCGCAAACCACCCGGGCTTAGAACCTGGTCCCCATCGACAACAACCGCATTTTCCAATGTGCCACCCAGTGCCAGCCCGTTGGCGCGCATCATATCCACATCTGCGCTGCGGCAAAACGTGCGGCTGTCACAAAGCTCGCGCACAAAGGCACCATTGGCCATATTCAGTGTTTTCGCCTGCTGCCCGATCGCGGCATCGGTAAATTCGATATCAAAAGCGATTTGCAAACTTGTGGCTGGTGACAATGCCGCGCGGGCCAAACCGTCAACCACCGACACGTCGCGTAAAATCTCGATCGCCCGCAAAGGGGCTGCATGGCGCATCAAACCGCCCTCGACAATGCCGCGCACAAACGCCGCCGCACTGCCATCCATGATCGGAACCTCGGGGCCATCAATATCAATCAGCGCGTTATGCACACCGGTGCCCGCAAGTGCGGCCATCAAATGTTCAATGGTCGAAACCATCACACCTGCCGCATTGGTCAGGCGGGTGTTCAAAGGCGATAAAACCACATGGTCCCACGTGGCCTGCAACCGGTTATCCACCCCCGCAAGATCGACACGTCGAAACACAATACCCGTGTTGGCAGGCGCAGGGCGCAAGACCAATTTGGCAGGGCGACCCGTGTGCAGGCCGGTCCCGTCAAATCTGACGATTGTTTTCAAAGTCGTCTGCACGCGTTTTTTGCCTCGGAGTGATTCATCATTTCTTGACCATTACCTAAGTGCGCAGGGCATCGGGCTCAACTCACAGATTGTAACGGTCTGAAACATTCCTGCGCGGGACCCTTTAAACCAATTCAAACCATTGGTTTAAATCGAAAAAAGCCGCCCAGTTGGGCGGCCCTTCTCGATTTTCCGTTGCGACACAAATGGCGCGGTAAGTTTAGTTTGCCTGACGACGCAGGAAAGCAGGGATCTCTATGCGCTCTTGCTCCGGGTCGATTTGCGCCTCGGGTTCATCACGCAACGCGGTGACTTGCGGCTGCGCACGGCTTGGTTGCTGGGCGTCCGCGCCGGTGCCTGTCATCCGGTTGATCAATGAATTGATCCCGAAACGCGGACGCTCGGCTTCTGACGCAGCAGCGGCTTGCGGGGCGCGCGGCTGCTGGCCCGGTGCCTTGCTCACTGCGGCTTGCAGACGGGCCAATGCTTCTGGCGACGGCGTGCCTGCACTTGGGGCGCGTGGCGCAACAAACGTCTCGATGGCCTCGACTTCAGGCTCGCGACGCGGTGTATAGGCTGGTGGTGGCAACTCGTTGCTGTCATCCTCGGCCAAAGCCTCGTGGATATCGGCAAAGTCATCGTCCATCGGCTCAACGCGGCGCTCGTCGTCCATACCTTCGAACAATGTGGGCGACGGGGTGGCCGCAACAGGTGCCGCGCGGGCAGCTACCGGCTGAGGTGCAGGCGCAGGCGCAGGCGCAGGTGTCGCGACTTCTACTGTCTCGACAACGGCTTGCGGCTGCAGAGGGGCTGCCATAGAGCGCCGCGGCAACGGCAAATCGGCAGACCGGATCGCCGCATCAATACCCGTGGCAACCACAGACACACGCATCTTGCCTTCCATAGCGGTATCAAGCGTGGACCCCACAATGATATTCGCCTCTGGATCAACCTTTTCACGGATTTTATTGGCCGCTTCGTCAAGTTCAAACAAGGTCAGGTCATAGCCACCGGTGATGTTGATCAACACACCGCGCGCACCTTCCAGCGAAATCTCGTCAAGCAGCGGGTTGGCAATCGCCTTTTCAGCGGCCTCGATGGCGCGGTTTTCGCCCTCGGCCTCGCCGGTGCCCATCATCGCCTTGCCCATTTCGTCCATTACGGCGCGCACATCGGCAAAATCGAGGTTGATCAGGCCAGGACGGACCATCAGGTCAGTTACACCCTTCACACCTTGGTAAAGCACATCATCAGCAAGCTGGAATGCTTCGGTAAATGTCGTGCGCTCGTTGGCCAAGCGGAACAGGTTCTGGTTTGGAATGATGATCAGCGTATCAACGACCTTTTGCAGGGCTTCGATACCCTCGTCGGCCTGCTTCATGCGCTTGGCGCCTTCAAACTGGAACGGCTTGGTCACAACACCAACCGTCAGAACGCCCAACTCGCGGGCCGCCTGTGCGATGATTGGCGCGGCTCCGGTGCCGGTGCCGCCGCCCATACCTGCGGTAATGAAACACATATGCGCGCCTGCAAGGTGGTCAACGATCTGCTCGATGCTTTCTTCGGCAGCCGAGGCCCCCACGGTCGCGCGCGCGCCGGCGCCCAGACCCTCGGTGACTTTGATACCCATCTGGATGCGGGCATTTGCTTTAGCGTGTTGCAGCGCCTGTGCGTCTGTATTGGCGACGACAAACTCGACACCGTCCAACTCTTTTTCGATCATATTGTTGACCGCGTTACCGCCAGCACCCCCAACACCGAAAACGGTGATGCGTGGCTTCAATTCATCCTGACCGGGTATGGAGAGGTTCAATGTCATTACTCTGTCCGCCTGTTTTTTTGGCCCGTCCCACCGAGCGTTCGTCTCTAATTTGGGTCAATCCTAGACACTTCGCCCCGTCAGGTCACGCATAAATCGTAAAATACCCACCAAATATGGGTAGTTTCTGTTTGTTTTCCGCTCGATTTAGCCAAATAGGCGACATCTTGCGTATTACCAGTTGTCCTTAAACCATCGCACCGCCCGTTTGAGCGACCGCGAAGGGTGGGCCTCGGCGGGAATCTCGAAATCCCACCACTCGTCTTGTGGATGTGCGGCGAACAATGTCAGCCCGACAGCGCCCGAAAACGCAGGTCCAATCGCCGCTTGCGGCAAGCCCTGCACACGCAAGGGCCGGCCCAGCCGCACCTGTTGCCCAAGAATTTTGCTGGCCAACCCGTCAAGCCCCGGAATTTGACTCGCGCCCCCGGTCAACACAATCTGCTGGCTGGGCAAATGCTCGAAACCGGCAGCGTCCAGACGCATTCGCACCTCTTCCAGAATTTCCTCGACCCGCGGGCGCATGATGCCAATCAACTCGGCGCGGCTCACGGTCCGTCGGTCATGCTCGTAATCACCGGTATCTCCACCAATCTCGATCATCTCGCGGTCGTCCATCCCCGTTGCCACAACGCCGCCATAAAACGTCTTGACCCGCTCGGCGGTGGCCATCGACACCGACAACCCCATCGCGATATCAGAGGTCACATGATCGCCACCCATGCGCACCGCATCGGAATAGATCATGTGCTTTTTCATAAACACCGAAATACCGGTCGAGCCACCGCCCAGATCAATGCACGCCGCCCCCAATTCCTGTTCGTCTTCCACCAGCGACGATATCCCCGACGCATAGGCGCTCGAGGCAATCCCCGCCAATTCCAGATCGCAGCGCTTGATACAGTAGAAAATGTTCTGCAACGCAATACTGTCAACTGTCAGCATATGCATGTCGGTGGTTAACTGATTGCCGATCTGGCCGCGTGGATCGGCCATGCCAGAGCGATGATCCAGCGCAAAATTCACCGGCTGGGCGTGCAACACATCGCGCTCGGCGCCGTAATCGGGCACATCACAAGCGGCCATTACACGGCCAATATCCCCATCCGTCACCAACCCGTTTTCAATATCCACGGCACCCGCGAGGCCATAAGACTTCGGGCGACCACCCGAAATACAGGCAATCACGTGGTCAACACGCACATTGGCCATCTTTTGGGCAGCCTGAACTGCGGTGCGAATGGCACGTTCAGTTTCTTGCATTGCATCGACTTCGCCAAACTTCACACCGCGAGAACGGGTTGTTGCAGCCCCGATCACGCGGAATGAAGATTGCCCTGCAAGCGACCCGATCCCGTCAGCTGCACGAAACGATTCTGGCCCGTCAAAACGCAGCACCAAACAGGCAATCTTGCTTGTGCCTATGTCCAGAATTGCGATCACGCCACGCTGCATTGCCGCTTTGCGCATGTTTCGCATTGCCCGTTGGCTGTCGTATAAATCGCCCATTAGTTTTCCGCCTCATATTGGCTTGCGCGACGCAATGCACCGGCAGCTTCTGTATTCATCTTTAATGTTGGTCGGTCCGCGTTGCGCATATCAACAGCCAGCACATCGCGGTCGAGTAGATCATTGGCCTGCTGCAACACGATCACGCGGTCCAAAGCGGCCATAGCACCTTCCGCAGGCAGCAAAATGCGCTGGTTACGGTCCAGCACAATGTCCCAGCGCCGCTCGCCCATACGCACCATGCCGCGCAGACGGGCATGTAGCGGCTTTGCATCACGGTATAACGCCAAGGCCTCCGCGATGTAGTCCTGCGCGCCCTCGCCCGCAATCAGCGGTAAATCAAACCGGTCGGCGCGCGCCGCAATCAGCCCCGCATACACGCCGTCTTCGTCGATCAATCGCAAGTTCTGACCATCGCGCCAGATCGCAACGGCAACACGCGGGGTCACATCGACCTGCAAAGTGCCCGCGTCGCCCAAACGGACGCGCGCAGAGCGCACCCCGTCCAATGCCTCAACTGCCACGCGCATGGCCTCTAGGTCCAACGCAAACGACGAGGCCGGAAAATCCATCGGCAAAGCGGCCGAGATTTGCGCGGCCAAGGCCTCGTCCGTGCCTGTCACAACCATTTCGGCGATCATAAACTCGGGGCGCTGCTGCACCGTATTTTTCAACGCCTCATATTTGGCAACCGTCGCGAGGCGATTGTCCTCCTGCGAATACCAGCTCACCGCGATAATGCCGATCAACGCAAGCGGCACGCCGACACGCAGCAAGCCGCGCACACCCGGGGTCAGCATCATGCGCTGAAGCTTGTATGTCCACTTGCTTGGCGCAGGATCACGCGGCAGCGCGCGGTGCCGCCTTGTCGCATTCAACGGTTGCATGAGGCATCCTCCACTATCCAGCGGCACAGCGCGGGAAACGAAATTCCCGCATGGGACGCTTGCTCGGGGGTGAGTGACGTCGGCGTCATGCCAGGTTGAGTATTGGTCTCAAGCAAGATCAACCCCGCAAGCCCTTTGGTCTCGTCCCACCTGAAATCCGTGCGGCTAACACCGCGACAGCCCAACACCCTGTGGGCTAGCAGCGCATAGGCCTCACAGGCTTCAAAAATATCCACTGGAATATCCGCAGGGATCACATGACGCGATCCACCCGCCTTGTATTTGGCATCATAATCATACCAGCCATCGACAATGATATCGGTCACACCCAGCGCGCGGTCACCCATCACGGTGGTCGTCAATTCACGCCCTGCCGCATAGGCCTCGACCATCACCATATCTGGCATGTCATCGGCCATCTGCGGTGGACCATTTGCATCATCATGCACCAGATAAATCCCGACACTGGAGCCCTCGTTATTGGGCTTCACAACATAGGGCGGGGGCATCACATGGGCGGCACTGACATCTGCCTTGGGCACAATCACACTTGGCACGACCGGAAGGCCCGCCGCCGCGTAAGCCGCCTTGCTGCGCTGCTTATCAAGCGTCAGTGCGGACGACAGCACGCCAGAGTGGGTATAGGGCACCCGCATCCATTCTAGCAAACCCTGCACGCAGCCGTCTTCACCCCAGCGGCCATGCAAGGCATTAAACACAACATCAGGTTTGATCTGCTCCAGACGCGCGCACAGATCAGGGCCAGCATCGACCTCAATCACTTCACATCCAGATACCCGTAAAGCTGCCGCGCATTGGGTGCCCGAACTCAACGAAACCTCTCGCTCCGCTGACGGTCCACCCATCAAAACTACAACTTTCGGGTTTGCCCTGCTCGACATACCCTACCACCTTAAACGCGGGCCTTTTGCGACCCGTCTTTCGCCATGCGGGTCCTGCGTTCAGGACCCTGCCCCTTTTGCGGGGCGTATTTTACTTTAGTCAGACGGTTTTTCACCCAAACGGTTGCCAACCCTCATAATTTCCCACTCTAACGTGATCTCACTGGAATCGTAAACCTTTTTCCGAACCAACTCGCCCAAATCTTCCAGATCGGCGGCCGTGGCCCCGCCCGCATTGGTTAAAAAGTTGGAATGCTTGACATTCATCACCGCGCCACCAAGCGTAAACCCGCGCATCCCCGCGTCATCGATCACTTTCCACGCCTTGAGATCATGCACGTCATCCGCGCGACCGGTGCTGGAAAACCCAGATGGATTGCGAAACGTCGAGCCCGCGGTGCGGTCCCTGGTCGGCTGGCTTGCATCACGCTTGGCCAACTGATCGGTCATGCGTGCCTCCAAGGCCTCGGGCTGCCCTTTCGGGGCCTGCAACCGCGCCCCGACGATCACTGCCCCTTGCGGGAAAACCGACGACCGATAGGCCAACTGCAACTCGCGGGCTGGCATCTCGCGCAGGGACCCGTCACGCATCACGACCGTGACCGACTGTAAAACATCTGCCATGTAGTCACCGTAGCAGCCCGCATTCATGCGCACAGCCCCGCCGATCATGCCCGGGATCGTGCGCAAAAACGTCAGATCCAGACCTGCCGCCGCCGCCTTGCGCGCCACATGGGCATCCAGTGCCGCAGCCCCTGCCGTTACACCCTGCCCGTCAAATACAATGCCATTAAAACCGCGTCCCAAACGGATCACGACACCCGAAACTCCGCCATCGCGCACAATCAGGTTTGACCCGACACCCATCACAAATACCGGCACATCGGGGTCCAATCCCGCTAGAAACTGTGCCAAATCATCCATATCCGCGGGCTGGAATAATACATCCGCCGGGCCGCCCACACGCATCCACGTCAAATCCGCCAACGGGCGGTTCAGGGTCAACGTGCCGCGCACATCTGGCAATGTCCCGATCATCTCACACCTCTTACTTGCGCAACCGGCGGCGCAGCATCAGCCACCCCAATAACGCGCCCGCCCCTGCGCCCACAAATGCAGGCAACAGGCCGACCAAGGCAATCCCCATTGCGCGCAACGGATCCATGCCAATTGGCGTGGTGCCCGCAAAGACGAAAAACGCAATCCCCGCCGCCAACAGCGACATCACCGTCAAAGCCGGTCCAGAGCGCTGAGCCAGAACCAAACGGTGCATCACGAAAAACCCCAGCAGAGCAAAAGAAAACATCACCGCAATGAGCGTCATATCAGTCATTCAGCGCCCCGATATGCGGCGCAACCAGCGGGCCAGATACACCAACGGCCAGCGCAACACAGACGCGCCTGCCGCCAAGGCAATCAATCCGACCCACGGGCCGTTCTGATAGGTCACCCAACCCAAAAGCGGAATGCCCAAACCGATCAGTATATAGGCGCGCTGCCACAGGTTATCCTTTGACGGGATCATCGCCAGCACATTGGCCGCCAACAGCCAAAGCGCCACAGAGATCAGCGACGGCGACATCAGCGCGGGATCTCGGGGCGCTCGCCCTTGGCGCGGGCATATAAATACCGCAGCGGATTGCGGAACATCGACACAAAGCCCGCCAGCGCCAAAACGCCGTAAAACCAGCCAAAATCATACCCTATCCAGGCGATTAACACTGGCGCCACCAGCAACAGCATGACCCCCGGCAGATATTGCCGCCGCATCGGCAAAAACGCGGTAAACGTCGCCAAAATCGCCCAGATCGCCGCTATGATCAGCGAGATACTCATTTTTCCAAACGCGCAGGCAGTGCATTGGCCCAAGCAGAAATCGTGCCTGCCCCCAAACACACCACCATATCGCCCGGCTTGGCCTGCTCGCGCACCAGCCGTTCCAGATCATCCTCGGACGCCACTGCACGCGCATGACGGTGCCCGTGCCGGATCAGACCGGCCACCAGATCGTCACGGCCCGCGCCTTCAATCGGGTCTTCGCCCGCGCTGTAAACATCCGAAATGCCCACGACGTCCGCGTCGTTGAAACAGGCGCAAAATTCTTCAAAGTGGTGATGCAAACGGCTATAGCGGTGCGGTTGATGCACGGCTATCACACGGCCTTCGGTCGCTTGGCGGGCGGCTTTCAACACGGCTGAAATCTCGACAGGGTGGTGACCATAATCATCTATAATGGTCACACCATTCACTTCGCCCACGCGGGTAAAGCGGCGATTGACGCCGCCAAATCCCTTGAGCGCTGCGCGGATTTCATCCTTTTTCATGCCCAGATGCCGCGCCACAGCCACAGCCGACAGCGCGTTGGACACATTGTGATCGCCTGGCATCGGCAGTTCACAGCCTTCAATCACCAGCCCCTCGGCCTGCAACGCCACATCAAAATGCGCCACGCCAGCTTTGTAGGTCAGGTTGGTCGCCCGCACATCGGCCTGCGCATTAAACCCGTAAGTCACCACACGACGGTCCGTCAGGCGGCCAACAAGCGCCTGCACCTCGGCGTTATCGGTGCAACATACCGCAAGACCGTAAAACGGAATCCCCGACACAAATTCATAAAAACCCTGCCGCAAATTTTCGATCGTGCCCCAGTGATCCATATGCTCGGGGTCGATATTGGTGACAATCGCAATGGTCGCAGGCAAGCGGTTAAAGGTGCCGTCGCTCTCGTCGGCCTCGACGACCATCCACTCGCCCTGCCCCATCCGGGCGTTTGACCCATAAGCGTGAATAATCCCGCCATTGATGACCGTCGGATCAAGCCCGCCCTCGTCCAGCAGGGCCGCCACCATGGTCGTCGTCGTTGTCTTGCCATGCGTGCCGGCCACCGCCACATTGGACTTGAGCCGCATCAGTTCGGCCAGCATTTCCGCACGGCGCACCACAGGCAAACCGCGCAAACGCGCCTCGTCCAGCTCGGCGTTCCCCGGCTTGATCGCGCTCGAAATGACGACAACCTCCGCGTCTTCCAGATTTTTGGCCTTTTGACCCACAAAAACCTCGGCACCCAGCTTTTTCAGCCGCTCGGTGATCGACGTCGCCTTCAAATCCGATCCCTGCACAGTATAGCCATGGTTCAATAGAACCTCCGCGATGCCGGACATGCCGATGCCGCCGATGCCCACAAAATGGATCGGACCTACATCAAGGGGAAGTTTTGTCGCACTCGCGTTCATCAAGACGTTCTTTCACAAAGTTATTTCATACTGCCAGATCTTCGACCAGCGCCACAAGGCGGGTCGTGGCATCGGGCTTGCCGCAAGACAAGGCTGCAATAGACATCTGCAATGCGCCTTTTTCATTGCTCAAGATCAACTCGATTTGCGCCGTCAAGGCCGGCACTTCAAACTGGCTTTCCGGTATCAAAATTGCAGCGCCCGCGTCTACCATCTGGCGCGCATTGGCTGTCTGCTCATCTCGAATAGCCGCCGCCAGGGGCACCAAAATCGCAGGCCGCCCGATCACCGTCAAATCCGCAATCGTGGACGCACCAGACCGGGTGATCACCAATTGCGCCTCCGACATGCGCTTGGGCACGTCGTTGAAAAACGGCTGCACGTCGGCATCAATACCACTGTCTGCGTAAAATTTGGCCACGCGCGACATATCTTCATCGCGCGCCTGATGCGCCACGCGGATGTTGCGGCGCATATCATCGGGCAGTGCGGCAATCGCAGGTGGGACAATATCGGACAATATCCGCGCGCCCTGTGATCCGCCCATCACCAAGATCGACATCGGATAATCGCCGGGCGGCATATAGCCCGCTCCGGCGCGCTCCAGAACTGCCGCCCGCACCGGATTGCCCACATCAAGGCCCACAACACCGTCGGGCAATTTGGTTGGCCATGTGCCGCACGCAACCTTGGCCACCCGTTTGGCAAACAGCTGATTGACGCGGCCCAGAACACCGTTCTGCTCGTGGATCATGCAAGGGACGCGCAACACCCAAGCCGCCGTCATCGCGGGAATCGCAGGGTATCCGCCAAAACCCACCACAACATCGGGGCGGTCGCGCCACATGCGCCATTTGGCACCCGCAATCCCCGCCACAATACGCAGTGGCACTGCCAGTTTCGCCAAAACACCGCCGCGGGCAAATGTGGCCGATTTGACCTCTAGAATTTCAACCGCATCAGGAAACCCGCCTGCATAACGCGCACCGCGCGCGTCCGTCGACAGCTTCACGCGCCAGCCTTTGGCCAACATCGCCTCGGCCAGCGCTTGGGCGGGAAACATATGCCCGCCCGTGCCACCCGCAGCAATCACCAGCAACTTGTTCACCGTGTTCTCCGCATCAGGATATCGCCAATCTCGCCTTGTGGTCGCGTGCGCGTCAGCGCCAGCAACATGCCCATCGCAATGCCGCCCGCAATCAGTGACGATCCGCCATATGACACAAACGGCAACGTCATGCCCTTGGCAGGCAACAGGCGCACGGCAACACCCATATTGATCATGGCCTGCACACCAAACGATGCCACCAGCCCGGTGCCCGCAAGCCTGATAAACGGATCACGCTCTTTCATCAGGCGCATGACCGAGCGCACGACGATGATGCAATAAAGCACGATAATCGCCATCACGAGAACCAAGCCATATTCCTCGGCGGCCACCGCAATAATGAAATCGGTATGTGCATCAGGCAGCGACCATTTCACCTGCCCCTCGCCAACACCCACACCAAAAAACCCGCCCTCACGGATGGCATTGGTGGCATAACCAAGCTGGGTATTAGGGGCCACATCCGCGCTCAAATACCCGTCGATACGGCTCGCGAAATGCGGGGAATTGGCATAGGCGAACGATCCGGCCAGCACGACAAACCCTGCCAGAACAAGCAGGATCAACATCGGCGCACCAGCCACAAAATATATCACACCCCATGAAAACAACACCAGGCTCGCTTGGCCAAAATCAGGCTGCAACGCCAGCAAAACCGTGATCATAACCATCAAGATAAACGAATACAGCCGCCCCGGCGGGCCACCAACCTCGAGACCCGCAGAAATCAGCCACGCACCGACCACCACAAATCCGGGCTTGAGAAACTCTGAGGGCTGCAACGACGCAAAGCCCAGCGAATACCAGCGCACCGCACCCTTGCCAAAATCGGTGCCAAAAAACGGCAAGCCCATCATGGCAATGAACGACACGACAAATCCGATCACCGCCAAACGGCGCACCATCTGCGGGGTCATCATCGAAAATGCAAACATCACCATCATCGCCATGCCGCCAAAGATGGCCTGCCTGATGACATAGTAGAATGGTTCAAGCCCGTTTTTGCTGGCCAAAGGCGGCGATGACGCCAGCCCCAGCAGCAAACCAATCGCAAAAAGCAAAAGGATGCAGGACATTGTCCATTTATCAATCGTCCGCCACCACCGTGGAAGAATAGGGTCACCAGAATAAACTGGTACCGTGCCATAGACCATTTCCGTCATGGGATCACCGCCAATACTGCCTCAACTCGCCTGATTTTTCAGGTCTGATACCATCTTTAGATGATAAACGCGGGTATTTCCACAACAATTAGCGGTTCGGCGTATTCCCGCGGCTAAAGCCACCCCTTGCAAATGCGCGCAAATCGCGGCACCTGCATTTCATGCAAGTCAAAACCCTTATCATCGGCGCCGGTGCCGCAGGCATGATGTGCGCGGCCCACGCAGGCAGCGATGTGCTTATCGTCGATCACGCCAAAGCCCCCGGCGAGAAAATCCGCATCTCGGGCGGCGGGCGCTGCAACTTCACCAATATGCACACCACAGCCGCCAATTTCCTGTCGCAAAACCCGCATTTCGCCAAATCCGCGCTAAAACGCTACACGCAATGGGATTTTATCGCTCTCGTGGCAGCATATAGCATCCCCTACCACGAGAAAACGCTGGGCCAACTGTTCTGCGACAACAGCGCGAAAGACATCATCGCCATGCTGCGCGCGGAAATGAAATCCGCACAGCTTTGGTTGCAAACAGACGTGGGCGAGATCAGCCATAACGGCACCCACTTCCAAGTGACCCTGACCCGCGATGGTCAGACCCACACCGTGACAGCCACCAATCTGGTGATGGCCTCGGGCGGCAAATCGATCCCAAAAATGGGCGCCACCGGCCTCGCCTATCAAGTGGCAACTGGGTTTGGCTTGACCCTGATTGAAACCCGCCCCGCTCTCGTCCCGCTCACCTTCACCGACGAGCGCTTCAAACCGCTGGCCGGCACCGCCCTGCCAGTCCGTGTCACCGCAAATGACACCAGCTTTGACGAGGCCATGCTCTTCACCCACCGCGGCCTGTCCGGCCCCGCGATCCTGCAAGCCTCGTCCTATTGGCGCGACGGCGATGCGATCCGCACCAACCTGATCCCGCATACAGACCTGTTTACACTGCTCAAATCCGCACGGCACACCGACGGGCGCAAGGCCTTGACCACGATCGTCGCCCAACACCTGCCATCAAAACTGGTGACCTACCTCGCCGACCAGATCGACATGTCCGGCACGCTGGCCGACCAATCCGACGTCAAACTGCAAACTCTTTGTGACGCCCTGCAAAACTGGGTCCAAATCCCCACTGGCTCCGAAGGCTACCGCACCGCCGAAGTCACCCTCGGCGGCGTCGATACCAACGACTTGAGCAGCAAAACCATGGCCGCCAAAGCCATGCCAAACCTCTATTTCATCGGCGAAGCGGTCGACGTCACAGGCTGGCTCGGCGGCTACAACTTCCAATGGGCATGGTCATCGGGTTGGGCGGCAGGGCAGGCAATTAGGGCGGCGGGATAGCAGCCCCTACAGTCCCGCTCGACGACAAATGACGTTTTGCAGAATCCCGATGAAGGCCAGACTAGCAATATAGAATATCGGAATGTGGACCCCAATTGGAACGCCCGTCATATCAACGCCAAACAGGCGCATCGCGATTAACGGCACGAAGAAAATGACAATCGGCGCGCCTTGGAAGTAAGCAGCTGCTTTCTCAACCTTTGGGTTTGATGGATATGCCCATTGTCTGGCTTCCAAACTTTGAATACCAAACGGTCTTCATTCTCATTCATATAGCGGAGCACCAACACTGATCCGATCAGAAAGAACAATATGGCGGCCACCTGCACGCCAACTGTATTTGAACCAAACAGAACAAGGATCATGACCCCAATCAAACCGTGAAGCCTCAATGAGATCAAAATCCCAAATCTTCCGCGTAGCGACAGGATGAACATTCAGCCGTAACCTTCTCGCTGTGTTTCGATTTCAAAGCTGCGCCATTCCCAAATTGCATTCAAGGTTTCTACCCCATCACAACTTGCACCTGCGCAATAAAATCCTCGCCACGCTGCTCGAAATTATCATATTGATCAAAACTCGCACAAGCCGGCGCCAGCAACACGACATCGCCCGCTTCAGCCTCCGCCGCCGCCGCCGCTACAGCCGCCGACATCGTGCCACAAACCTGCGTCTCGACCCCGACCAATTGGCGCGCAAAATCCTCCGCCTCGCGGCCAATCACATAGGCCTTCGCGACATGGCCCAGATGCGGCAACACCCCATCCAAACCACCCTCCTTTTGCAAACCACCACAAATCCAACGGACCTTGGGAAACGCCTGCAATGCCTTGGCAGCACTATCGACATTGGTGGCCTTGCTATCATTCACAAAACGCACACCATCTTTCTCGCCCACCACCTGACTGCGATGCGGCAGACCACCAAACGACTGCATCGCGGCCTCAATCCCTTTGGGGCTAAAGCCAAGCGTGCGACACGCCGCATATGCCGCACAGGCATTCTGATGGTTATGCGCACCCGGCAATCCATTGACCCCGCGCAGATCGACCGAGGCCACCTGACGCCCCTTGCGATACTCGCTCAAAAACCCCTTGCGGGCAAAAACCGTCCAACCGGTCGTCTCCAGCTTTTGACCAGACGACACACGGATCACGCGGTCATCGGCTTGACCTTCCGACATTTGATTGGCCAAAAACTGACCCTCGACCTCATCCACACCAATCACCGCGCGGTCCGGCCCGCCTTCGGCAAACAACCGTCGCTTGGCCGCAAAATACCCACCCAAACCGCCGTGACGGTCTAGGTGATCGGGGCTGATATTGGTCAAAACCGCGACATCGGGCGTCAGGCTGCGCGCCAAATCGGTCTGATACGACGACAGCTCCAACACGACAACCTCGCCATCATGCGCAGGTTCGATATCCAACACGCCACGGCCAATATTGCCCGCCAATTGCGCCGCGCGACCGTTCTCCACACAGATATGATGGATCAACGCCGCAGTTGTGGATTTCCCGTTTGATCCGGTCACCGCAATGACTTTTGGAATGGTTGTAAAGCCCGTCCACTCATCGGTCGCATAAGACTGAAAAAACAAGCCAATGTCATTGTCAACGGGCACACCCGCAGCCCAGGCCGCCACAATCACCTTGTTCGGTGCTGGATATAAATGCGCAATTCCAGGCGACACAATCAACCGGTCTACGCCGTCAAAACCACCCTGCCTGCTAAGATCACACAGCTCGAAGCCATCATCCGACGCCGCCATCCGCGCCTGTGCAGCGTCATCCCAGACAACCGCCCTTGCACCGCCCGCAGTCAACGCCCGCGCCGCCGCACGCCCCGACCTGCCCAGCCCCAAAACCGCGACCGTCTTGCCCGCATACCCCTGAACCGGAATCATTCGCCGCCCCTTCTTTCACCGCCAGACAGGGCAAAACCACCCCGTCTCGCTTTTTTCAAAATACTCAAAATCAACGGCCCGCCAAGGCGACCAGAATTGCCAATGCATCATCCGCCCGCGCCAACGGCACAAACGCATGATCATGGTGGAACCCCGCAACCATATTGCACGCAATCCCCGCCTCGGCCAAAGCAACCGCCACCGCCGCCGTCAACCCGACGCCTTCCAGTGACGAATATACATTCAGCGTAATCTGCGCCATCGGCGCGGTTTGCGGCAGGCTTTGCGCGGCCATAACCTCAAGCGGCAAAATCAACGACACGCCTTCGGCTTCTTCACAGACTGCACGCGCCTGCGGGATCAACCCATCCAACCGTGCGTCACCAAAAGGCAGCGTGCAAAAGTCAAACGCGCCAGCCACCAGTTCCGGCGACATGCCCGCAATCATTGATTTTGTGTCACTGACACGTTCGCTCATTTTGCCACCTTCCGGGTCATACGCTTGGTGCACGGGTTGTGCGCGCAATGTGACCTTGGCAAAACCTCAATAGCAAGCCGATCAAAAAATTTATCTGATTTTCAGGGTCGCAAGGCCGATCATGGCCAAAATCAGCGAAATAATCCAGAACCGGATCACGATTTGAGGTTCAGCCCAGCCCTTTTTCTCATAGTGATGGTGGATCGGCGCCATCAGAAAAACACGCTTGCCAGTGCTTTTGAAATAAAGAACCTGAATGATCACAGACAGGGCTTCGACCACAAAAAGCCCGCCAACAATCGCCAGAACAATTTCGTGTTTTGTGGCCACTGCAATAGCGCCCAAAGCGCCGCCCAAGGCCAATGACCCTGTGTCGCCCATGAACACCGCGGCGGGCGGCGCATTATACCACAAAAACCCAAGGCCGCCGCCGATCAGGGCCATGCTGAAGATCAGGATTTCGCCCGCATGGGGGATATAGTGCAAACCCAGATCTTCGGAAAAGTCGGTGCGCCCCACGACATAAGAGATAATCCCGAAGGTCGCCGCCGCGATCATAACGGGCATGATTGCAAGCCCGTCAAGCCCGTCCGTGAGGTTGACCGCATTGGCCGATCCCACGATCACAATGACCGAAAAGGGCACAAAAAAGATACCAAGATTGAGCAGGACGTCTTTGAAAATCGGCACCGCGAGTTGGTTGGCAAGATCTGCGGGGTGATATTGGGCTGCCCAGTATCCTGCGATGGCTGCAATCAAAACACCTAGCAATAACCGCACCTTACCCGACACACCCTTGGTGTTCTGTTTAGATACTTTGGCGTAGTCATCGGCGAAACCGATGGCCGCAAAAGACAGGGTTACAAACAGGACCATCCAGATAAAGGGATTGTCCAACCGCGCCCAAATCAGGGTCGAGAACGTCAACGCGCCGACAATCAACAGCCCGCCCATCGTGGGGGTTCCTGCTTTGGCAAAATGGCTCTCGGGACCGTCACCGCGGATCGGCTGTCCTTTGCCTTGCTTGCGGCGCAAGACATTGATCAGCGGAGGCCCGAAGATAAAGCCGAAGACAAGTGCCGTGATAAATGCCCCGCCCGCACGGAATGTGATATAGCGAAACAGGTTGAAAAAGTCGCCACCGTCCGAGAGTGCGGTTAACCAATAGAGCATGTTCAAAACCTTTTTGCGCGTCCAGAGCCTTAGGCCCTGCGATGCCCCAATTTTCGGATAGCGTCAACGACTGTGCTGACTTTACTGCCTTTGGACCCCTTGACCAGAACCACGTCACCTGCGTCAATCAACCGCCCGATTTGACCCGACATGCTGGCCGCGTCCTGCACCCATTCACCGCGCAGGGCGTCGGGAAGGGCTGCGTGCAGATGCTTCATGCGCGGCCCGACACAGTGCACAATATCAAGTGATTGCAGGTGTGTATCATGCGCGATGGCGCGGTGCATTTCGCGCTCGGATGGCCCAAGCTCCAGCATATCACCCAAAATTGCAATGCGCCGACCCTTGACGATGCGGCCGACATTGTCGCGCGGTCTGGCACAGGCGAGAATTTCCAGCGCCGCAACCATCGAGGTGGGGTTGGCGTTAAATGCATCATCGATCAAGTCGAGCGTGTCATCTTGGCGGGCGGGGTCGAGGGCGATGATTTCGCGGGTGCCGCGTCCGCCAGGCGGCACCCAGCCAAAGATATCCATCGCCGCTTGCATCGGGTCCGCACCTAGCGCCTGTGTCACAGCCAGAACACCTACCGCGTTCATTGCAAAGTGCCGCCCCGGCACCGCGAGTTTGAACAGATATTCAGTGCCGGCATGGGCCGCAGTAACGACCGTAACCTCGTCGGTGAGACGCACGTCAATGGCCCGCCAATCGGTGTCGGTGGCGCCAAATCCGATATGGCGCACGCCCAATTTGGTCGCCGTGTCAGTCAGGATTGCGGCGGTGGGGATGTCGGCGTTCAGGATCGCGGTGCCGCCTGATGTCAGCCCTTGCATGATCGCCGCTTTTTCATGGGCGATGTCGTCCACGCTTGAAAAAGCTTCAAGATGGGCAGCGGCAACGGTGGTGATCATGACCACATGCGGGTGCGCCATTTTTGCCAGCGGCGCGATTTCACCTGCGTGGTTCATGCCGATCTCGATCACGGCGAAATCCACATCTGCGGGCATACGGGCCAATGTAAGCGGCACGCCCCAGTGGTTGTTATAAGACGCCTCTGCTGCATGAACCTTGCCTTGCAAGCCCAAGACAATACGCAACATTTCTTTAGTGGATGTTTTCCCTGCCGATCCTGTGATGCCGACGACCCGCGCGCGCGTCCGATTTCGCGATGCCACGCCCAACGCGGTCAGAGCGGCCAAGACATCGGGCACGATCAACAGCGGGGCGTCTGCGGGCACATCATCGGGGCGATGTGTCACAAGGGCTGCGGCGGCGCCTTTTTCCAGCGCCTGTCCGACAAAGTCGTGCCCGTCGCGGATGTCCGTGAGCGCCACAAACAAATTGCCGGCCTGGATCGTGCGGGTGTCAATCGAGACCCCGTTTGCCGACCAATCCCCAGTGCTTTGCCCGCCGGTGGCAGCCACCGCGTCGCTAGATATCCAAAGCGCGGTCATATCCGACCCTCCAGTGCGGCGACGGCCACGCTTGCCTGTTCCACATCGTCGAACGGCAAGGTGACGTCACCCACGGTTTGCCCGCTTTCATGGCCTTTGCCCGCAATAAGCAAAGCGTCACCTGCCCCAAGCGCATCGATGCCGCGCAGGATGGCTTCGGCGCGGTCGCCAATTTCGGTCACTGACGGGGTGCCAGTGCCGTTCAGTGCACCGGCCAGAACAGCAGCGCGGATGCTGGCGGGGTCTTCCGAGCGCGGGTTGTCGTCGGTCACGATCACCACATCGGCAAATTCCGAGGCCGCAGCCCCCATCAGGGGTCGTTTGCCCACGTCGCGGTCGCCGCCAGCCCCTACTATTGCTATGATCCGGCCCATCACATGGGGCCGCATTGCCTTGAGGGCGGTCGCCACCGCGTCGGGTGTATGGGCGTAGTCAACAAATACAGCAGCGCCGTTGTCGCGGGTGGCCGCCAGTTCCATACGCCCGCGCACCGTCGATAGATGCGGTAGGGTCTCGAAAACATCGTCAGGGTCAGCGCCTGCTGCGATCACAAGGGCGGCGGCCAGAAGAACGTTATCAGCTTGAAATCCGCCGATCAGGTTGAGCCGGATCTGGTGCGGTTTGCCCTGCCACAAGAACAGCAGATCCTGCCCTGTTGCGTCATAGCGTTGCCCCGTCAGCCGCAGCCTTGCGTTAGGATGACGCCCGACGCCGATGACCTCTTGGCCACGCGCCGCGCAGATGTCGGCCACTTGGTCACCTTTGGGATCGTCGAGGTTGATCACCGCGACCCCGTCGTCGGCAAGCACACGGGTGAACAGGCCCATTTTAGCGTCAAAATAGGCCGAAAAAGTTTCGTGATAATCCAAGTGATCTTGGGTGAAATTGGTAAAGGCCGCAGCTGTCAAAAGCACCCCGTCCAAACGCCGTTGGTCAAGTCCGTGCGAGGACGCCTCCATAGCGACATGTGTGATCCCTTCGGCGGTGGCCTGCGCCAAGACGCGGTGCAGAGTGATCGGCTCAGGCGTGGTGTGTTTGAGCGGATGGGTCCAAGCGCCCTCGACCCCTGTGGTGCCAAGATTAACGCCTGCGATTTGCAGCTCTTCCCAGATTTGCCGCGCAAAGGTGCTGACAGAGGTTTTGCCGTTGGTGCCGGTGACGGCTACGACCGTGGCGGGATGTGCGCCAAACCACAGACTGGCGGTTTGTGCCAATGCTTGGCGCGGGTCTTGGGCGATGATCAGGGCGGCATCGGAGCCCGTCAAATCACCAGATGCGATATCTGCCCCTTTAGCGTCGGTCAGGATTGCGGCGGCCCCTGCGGCCAGCGCGGTTTTGATGAATGCGGCCCCGTGCACATGGCTGCCCGGCAATGCTGCAAATAACATGCCGCGCTGCACCGCACGACTGTCCACGGTCAGTCCGGTGATCTGCGCATCACGACCACCCGCCGCTGTCAGCCCCAATTGGGTCAGAGTTTTCGTGTTTTTGGTCATGTCGCCCACCACAATCAGTTTGAGGTGAGTGTTACACCGATCGGCTCGGAACTGTCCACTTGTGGCCGCAGACCAAGCAAAGGTGCGATGCGCCGGATCATTTCTGCGGCAACCGGCACGGCGGTCCAACCTGCGGTGCGCCGTGGTTTGCTTCCCGAGTTTTCGGAGGGTTCATCAAAGGTCACGATCAGCACATATTTCGGGTCATTGGCCGGAAACACCGAGGCAAAAGTTGCGATCACCTTGTCGTCGTAATAGCCGCCGCCATTTTCTTTGGGCTTGTCGGCTGTGCCGGTTTTGCCGCCCACTGCATAGCCTTCGACTTCGCCGAATGAGGCGGTGCCGCGCACCACGACCTGACGCAGCATTTCGCGCGCTTGCCTGCTGGTTTGTTCACTCACGACCCGAGGGCCGGTTTGCGGTGTATCGCGGCGCAGCAATGTCGGTTCAACCCGCGTGCCACCGTTCAACAAAGACGCATACCCCGTGGCCAGATGCAGCGGCGAGGACGACAGCCCGTGACCGTAAGAAATCGTCATAGTCGAAAGCTCCGACCATTTTTCAGGCAACAATGGCCGCCCTGTGGGCCCCTCTTGCAGTTCGATCGGGGTTGCCTCCATGAAGCCAAGTGAGCGCAGGAAGTCCTGTTGCCGCTCTGCGCCAATCTCCATCGCGATCCGCGCGGTGCCGATGTTTGACGATTTCACGATCACGTCCATTGTCGAGAGCTCCGCGCCGTAATTGCTGAAATCCCTGATGCTAAAGCGCCCCCATTTGAGAGGGCCGCGAATATCGATAAGTTTATCAGGCGTGACCAAGCCAAGCTCCAGAGCTTGGGCGATTGCAAAGATTTTGAACACCGATCCCAATTCGTACACGCCTTGCACTGCGCGGTTGAACAACGGGCTGTCGGTTTGATCGCCGGTCAGCAAAACCTGTGGCCGTTTATTGGGGTCAAAATCGGGCAAAGACACCATCGAGATGACTTCGCCTGTGTAGACATCCATCAAGACAGAGGCCGCACCCTTGGCATTCATCAGTGACATACCACCGGCCAAAACCTCTTCTGCCGCGGCTTGCACTGTCAGATCAATCGAAAGCTGAAGCGGCTCGCCTTCATTGGCGGGATCACGCAGGTAGTCATCGAATTTGCGCTCGACGCCCGCCACACCGATCACTTCGGCGCTCGAGACACCTTCACGCCCGTAGGACGCACCACCAAGGATATGCCCCGCGATCGCCCCATTGGGATAAAGTCGCATTTCCCGCGGGCCAAACAGCAAACCGGGGCTGCCAAGATCATGCACAGCCTGCATCTGTTCGGGGCTTAACTGCCTACGAACCCATGCAAATTTGCGCGCCCCTGAAAAACTCTTGAGCAGGGCTTCTTCTTCGAGATCAGGGAACATCTTGGCAAGTTCCGACGCTATGCGCGCCGGATCAACCATTTCCTGGGGTTGCGCGTAAAGCGAATATGTATCCAGGTTTGTGGCCAGAATGCGCCCGTTCCGGTCCACAATATCGGCCCGCTGCCCGATGATCGGATTGCCCGCTGTTGCGGTCTGCGGCTCTTGGGCGGGGGTGCCGGCAAGGGCGCCCATGCGCATCCCGATGGTGCCGAATGCCAACACAAACATGCCCCCCAAGACCAGCAAACGCCCCTCTGCACGCATGCGGGACTTGTCGCGCACGGATTCGTGGCGCAGACGCAGGTTTTCGGCCTCGATGGCACCTGTATCTTCACCCTTTTCACGGGCCTTGAGAATACGGGCAAGCGGGCGGAGCGGTGTGCGGATCATAGCGCGTCCTCGTCTGGATTGACCGGTGCGCTATTGACTTCGATAGGCACAACAATGGGCAGGATTTCAGGGAGCGGATAGATGATCTGGTCAACGCGTCCAAAGGCATCTGGCATCAGCGGCAACAGGCCCAAACGGTCAAAATTCAGCTCTGCCAGATCAGACAGGCGGTCGGGGCGGTTAAGATAAGCCCATTCGGCACGCAACATACCCAAGCGTTGGTAATTGCGCCCGATTTCGGCGTTCAGGCGGCGCACTTCGGACAGCGTATCGCGGGTTTTATAGTTTTCCTGATACGACCAGAACGACAGCCCGATCACCGCAAGCCCTGCTAAAACATAAAGAATACTGCGCATTTATTTGCCCCCTTTGTGCATCATCGGCATCCCAAGCTTTGCGGGATCAATTGCGGCGGCGGGTGCGTCCGTGCGGACTGCCACACGCAATTTCGCGGACCGCGAGCGTGGATTGATCGCCAGTTCATCGTCGTCGGGACCAATGGCTTTGCGCTTTTTGACCTCAAAAGCGGCGATATCTTGCACGACTTCGGGGGCGTAGCGGTTTGAATTTGCCATGCCGCCGGAACGGGCCTGTAAGAAACGTTTGACCATGCGGTCCTCGACAGAATGAAAGGTCACGACGGCCAATTGTCCACCCGGCTTCAAGGCCCGTTCGGCGGCCATTAGCCCCTCGGCCAATTCGCCGTATTCATTATTGACCGCTATGCGTAGCGCTTGGAATGTGCGGGTTGCGGGGTGGCTTTGGCCCGGCTTAGAGCGCGGCAGGCAGCCCGAGACGATGCTGGCGAGTTGTAAAGTCGTTGTCAGCGGGCGGGCGGCGACGATGGCCTTGGCGATGCGGCGCGAGGCGCGTTCTTCGCCGTAAAGATAGATGATCGACGCAATCTCGGCCTCGTCTGCGTCGTTGCAGATATCAGCGGCAGACAGCCCTGACTGCGACATGCGCATATCAAGCGGCCCGTCGCGCATAAACGAAAACCCGCGTTCGGCGATGTCCAACTGCATGGAGGAGACGCCAAGGTCGAGCACCACACCATCAAGCTCGCTTGCATATTGATCCAGCTTGGAAAATTCGCCCTGCACTGTTTCAATGCGGTCGCCAAAACCTGCGATCCAGTCGGCGGCCATCTCGAACACCACAGGGTCGCGGTCGACGCCGATCACTTTGTCTGCGCCCGCAGCCAATAGCTCGCGGGTATAACCGCCATTGCCAAAGGTGCCATCAAGCCAGACGCCAGTCACGGGGGACACCGCCGCAATCAACGGGCGGATCAGAACGGGGATGTGGGGGGATGTTTCAGTGGCAGCTGACATCTGTTTCCTCCTAGCTTTCGCCCAAGAGCGAGAGCGGGTCAAAATCATCGCCCTGACTATCGAGCCATGAGGTCATATCCTCGACAACGGTCTGGGTAAATGTCTCGGATTTCCAAATTTCAAAGTGGTCGCCCACACCGCGGAAATACAGCTCGCCATCTTTCAGCCCCAGCTTTTCACGCTGCCGGATCGGCATGACTGTGCGCCCGTCCTTGTCGATCTCCATCTTCATGGATTGACCGATATAAAGGTGCGAGAGTTTCTTTTTGGCATCCGAGCCTTTTGGCAGCGCATTGATCATCTCGACCAGATTGCCAAACTCGGTAACAGTATAGACGTGCAACTCTTGCTTGAGATGATCGCCATACAACAAATACATGCGCGGGTTTAACCCGTCGGTCCATTCGGGATCTTGTGATTCGAGAACGCGACGAAAATCGGCAGGGATCGACATGCGCCCCTTACCGTCCACCTTTTGGGTGTGTTCGCCTGTAAAACTCAGAACCACTGTCCACTTGGCCTTTCTTAGCCGTCTTAAAAAACTGTCCCCAGAAACTGAAAACGGCGAACCGAGTTAGCTGCCACTACTCGATCCGCCGCCATCATCCCGTTTCCGGGTATGTCCAGCTGCGCGCGCCACCTGGGGGGATGTCTGCTCGCTCGCGCGCCGGATCTCTTCGTTGGTAAAAACAAGGCCTGTATGAAACCTGCATTTTGCCGTGGGGTTCTTTTTCGCCCCTTGTTGTCATGTTCTTGTCGTTACCTGTGCATCCTTAGTGACAGCAGATATCGCCCCGATCAACAACTTTCTGGGAAATCATGGGACTACATGGTGTTTTCCACCGACTTATCCCACAGCATCTGATGTTATCCACAGTCCATTCATGGACGATAGGGTATATCACGGCAGATAAATCACAATATGTTGTGTAAATTCTGTGATTTCAGGGATACCCCACAAAATCCCAAAAAACTTATCCACAGGCAAGACTGTTATCGGACAAAAAGAGAACATGCGAGGCGCAAAGGAATTACGAAGGCGAAATCACGCCAAATCCGAGATTGATTCGTGAAATGAGAGATTGATTCCAGATAATCCCAGAGAGATCAGTCCGCAGCATCATCCAGCCATTTGAACATGACATGCGCGTCAATCAGCCCGAGCGTCGGGTGATCGAAGGCCCGCGGCAAAGTGCCCACGATCACAAACCCCAACCTGTCCCAAAGTCGCAACGCGCCCGCATTGCTGGCCAGCACAAAGTTGAACTGCATGGCACGGTAACCAAGCGCCAAGGCCTGCATCTTCGATGCCTCGCACATTTTCGCAGCCAAGCCCTGCCCGCGAGCAGCGGCGCTTACGATATAGCCGCAGTTGCAAACATGCGCGCCGCCGCCCTGTTGGTTGGTCTTTATATAAAAGGTGCCGATAATCGCGCCTGCGTCCTCAACAACATACGTAGCCGCGGGCTGCTCAATCCAATAGGCCAAAGCATCCTCGCGGCTGATCGCAGGGTCGACCGCATAGGTGTCGCCGGCGCGGAACACGGCTTGCAACAGCGCCCAGATCGCATCTGCGTCCGTTTCTGTTGCAAGCCGGATCTGCATTTAGGCCATGCCACCGTCAATGAGGCGCCGCGCCATTGCGCGGTAGGCATCGGCCATTGCCCCCTCGCCCGCAGCAATTGGCGTGCCTGCGTCGCCTGCCAATCGTGTGTCGAGGTCAATCGGCAAGGCCCCCAAGAACGGGATACCCATTTTGGTGGCTTCCGCCTGCACGCCGCCATTGCCGAAAATATGCGCTTCGTGACCGCATTCGGGACATATATATGTCGACATGTTTTCGATCAGCCCCAGCACAGGGGTCTTGAGGGTGTTGAACATATCCAGCGCCTTGCGCGCGTCCAACAGCGCCACATCTTGCGGGGTAGAGACCACAATCGCGCCCGTCAGTTCGGTTTTTTGGCAAAGCGTTAGCTGCACATCACCGGTGCCTGGCGGCAGATCAACGATGAGCACATCCAACTCGCCCCATTCCACTTGGCCAAGCATCTGTTGCAAAGCACCCATCAACATGGGGCCGCGCCAGACGATGGCTTTGTCGGGGTCCATCATCAGGCCGATCGACATCATGGTGACGCCGTGCGCCTTTAGCGGAATGATAGTTTTACCGTCGGGGGACGCGGGGCGTTTGCTGACCCCCATCATACGCGGCTGGCTCGGCCCATAGATATCGGCGTCGAGCAGACCAACGCGGCGTCCTTCCCGCGCTAGGGCAACCGCGAGGTTGGAGGAAACGGTGGATTTGCCGACGCCGCCCTTGCCTGATCCGACGGCCAATATCCGGTCCACGCCTGTGACCTTTGCCGCACCCGCTTGTGGTTTAGGATGGCCGCCGATTTTCAGACTGGGGGCCGCTGGTGCCTTTGCCGCAGGACCATGTGCCGTCAGCACCACCGAGACGGATGCAACACCTGCTAGAGCTTGCACAGCTGCAAGTGCTGCTTGGCGCTGCGGTTCCATTTTGGCGGCCATTGCCGCGTCGGGGGCCTCGATAACGAATCGCACCACGCCACCGTCAACCCCAAGAGCGCGGATCATGTCGCGGCTGACAAGCGTGCCGCCATCGGGCAAATCCAAGCGCGCCAAAGCGCCTATAATTTCATCACGGGTGACAGCCATCGTGGTCTCTCCAGTTTTCTAGATGCCTCATTTGAACGCACCATGTCGCGGATATGCCCGCCGATGCAAGGCGACAATACGCCCCGCACAATTAACCAGCAATTTTATGACGTTAGGGAAACCTCACGTATGCAATTGCTGCATAGCAGCATTGACGAGGTGGGGGATTGTGCATTCGCAGCGTTAGCGCCATCTTAGTCTCAACGAAGCGGAATACGCCGTGGAGTTAACGAGTATGAAAAGAGAAACGACATGACATTTATCACTGACACCCGCACCGGCGGCTTGAACCTTTCCACACGCTTTGCAGCGTTGCGCGCGGATTTCGCAGCCGCACGCGCCAAGCGCAAGATCTATACAACCACCCTCAACGAGCTGGAAATGCTCTCGAATCGCGACCTTGGTGACTTGGGCATTTCGCGTTCGATGATCAAATCCATCGCAATCGAGGCCGCATACGGCAAATAATTAGGAATTAGATGCGTAGTCTCCTCCCGATACACGCATCTATATCGGTCCATGTAATCAGCCTCCCCTGAACGCAAGGACCGCTGTGAAAGGCGGCGGCACCCACCTCCTCCCGGGTGTCGCCACCACCACAGACGACATTCGGCCCTGTCACCTCCTCCCGACAGACGCCGAACATACCGTGACCGGCAAGCCCACCTCCTCCCGGGTGAAACGGTCGCGAGGAAGCGCCCCGCCTCTTCTCCTCCCGAGATGCGATGTGGGCGCTGACAATACAAAGCGGTCATGCCCACCTCCTCCCGGGCATGGCCGTTTTTTTATGTCTGATTGCGACGGAAATGCGCGGGGCCTGCGTTCAACTTAGGTAACCCTAAAGGATCAAGCCAATGCGCGCCCTACCCTATATTTTCCTGTCCATCGCCGGTGGTTTGAGCATCGCCAGTTTTTTGACATCGCAGCCGTTTTTAGCCGCGGTTTTGTAAATCCCGCAGCACGCGGCTTTTGGGACTGCAAATACGGACTGCGGCCCGTATAAGCGCTCAATGACTTACGCATTATTCATCGGCCTTGTCGGCTTTGCTTTCGCTTCCTCGATCACTCCTGGGCCAAATAACCTGATGTTGATGGCCTCGGGGGCCAATTACGGGCTGCGCCGCACGGTGCCGCATATACTGGGCGTGAATATAGGCCATGCGTTTATGGTCTTTATGATCGGCATTGTGTTGCTGCGCGTGTTTGAGGCCTATCCGGTGTTGAACCTGATCCTAAAGGTTGCGGGCGGCAGTTATATGGTCTGGCTCGCGTGGAAGATTGCCAATGCCGTGCCCCCCGAGGCCCGTCAGGTACAAGGCAAGCCGTTTACGTTTTTTCAAGCGGCCGCGTTTCAGTGGGTCAACCCCAAGGCATGGATTATGGGGATCACGGCGATTAGCGTCTATGCCCCCGACAGTTTCGGGGTGATCGGCGGTGCGGTGATGGTCGCGGTAATATTTTGCGCGGTCAATCTGCCGTCGGTGACAGTTTGGGCATGGATGGGGGTGCAGTTGCGCCGTTGGCTGGGCACCGCGCGGCGCTTGCGCATATTTAACGTGACCATGGCCTTGTTATTGGTGGCCTCACTCTATCCTATGTTGATAGATTAGGCCTCGGTTTGCCGTTTCTGTTGCTGGCCTGCCATTTACAGTCGAACATCTAAAATGGCACGTCGTCTGCATCGCTGGCCGCAACGATAAAGCGGGCGACAACGTGTTTGGAGCCCGCTTTGTCAAATTCAATCACCAGTTTGTCCCCTTCGATACCCATCACTTCGCCATAGCCGAATTTTTGGTGAAAAACGCGGTCGTTTTCGGTAAAGGCACTGACGGCTTGCAGGTCGATAACGTTGTTTTTGGCTTGCGCAGGTTGCGCCATGCCGCGTTGCTGGCTGCGGCTTTGCAGGCGCCGCCAACCGGGTGAATTATAGACATTTGCGTCGGCTGCTTTTTGGTGCAGATCAGAGCCGATACCCTCTTGCACGGCCGGATTGGCCGAGGCGGCCATGCCTGCCGCGCCAAATCCGCCGCCGTAAAGTCCCGGCGGGGTAAGGATTTCAACGTGGTCTTCAGGCAACTCGTCGATAAACCGCGAGGGCAGTGCCGATTGCCATTGACCGTAAACGCGCCGGTTGGCGGCAAAGGAAATTGTGCAGATCGCCTCGGCGCGGGTGATGCCTACATAGGCCAAACGGCGCTCTTCTTCCAAGCCTTTGAGCCCGCTTTCATCCATCGAGCGTTGCGAGGGGAAAAGCCCGTCTTCCCAACCGGGCAAGAAGACGGCGGGAAACTCCAGACCTTTGGCCGCGTGCAGGGTCATGATCGAGACTTTTTCGCCGTGCTCTTCGGTCTCGTTGTCCATGATCAGACTGACGTGTTCGAGGAATCCTTGCAGGTTTTCGAAGTTTTCGAGTGCCTTGACCAGTTCTTTCAGGTTTTCAAGCCGGCCCGGAGCCTCGGGGGTTTTGTCGTGCTGCCAGAATTTGCTATAACCTGGTTGATCCAAGATTAATTCTGCGAAAGCGATGTGATCCCCAAGTATGGCGTCTGCCCCCAACCGCAGATGTCTAGCACCATCCTCCAAGCTTTTTAGTCGTGCCTCCAATTCAGCGATCTTTGTTTTCCAAGCTTCTATTTCGTTAAAGATCGTCGGTCTTTCACTCTGCATTTCCTCAATTTGTGACGATACTTCGATTGCTTCTGCTTCCAACGCTACCGCATTCTCAATGCATTCGGCTGCTCTGTCCTTACTTCCAAAGAATAGGACGATCTGTTTCCAGAACTCAAAACAATCAGACAACTGCTTAAGGTTTTTCAGCCCCTTACCGCCCAAAAGCTTGCCTTCACAGACCAAACGCGCGCCCTCGATCAGGTTCACGCCGTTTTCACGCGCTGTGCGCTGGATGGTTTGCACGGCCTTGTCGCCCAAGCCCCGTTTAGGGGTGTTAACGATACGTTCAAACGCCAGATCGTCGTCTTGCGACACGGCTAGACGAAAATAGGCCATGGCATCGCGGATTTCCAAGCGTTCATAGAAACGCGGGCCGCCGATCACGCGGTAAGGCAGACCGATGGTCAGAAAACGGTCCTCGAAGGCACGCATTTGATGCGAGGCGCGCACCAGAATGGCCATACTATCAAGGCCGACTTTGTCCAACTGCCGTGTGCCGCGTTGCAGGGCCTCGACTTCGTCGCCGATCCAGCGCGCTTCTTCTTCACCGTCCCAGTGGCCAATGAGCCGGACTTTTTCCCCCTCTTCGCGGTCGGTAAACAGGGTTTTTCCAAGCCGTCCTTTGTTCGCGGCGATCACGCTAGAGGCGGCGGCAAGGATATGCGGGGTCGAGCGGTAGTTTTGTTCCAAGCGGACCACGACAGCACCGGGGAAATCTTTCTCGAAGCGCAGGATGTTGCCGACTTCTGCGCCGCGCCAGCCGTAGATCGATTGGTCGTCATCGCCCACGCAGCAGATGTTTTTGTGGCCCGCGGCAAGCAGGCGCAGCCAGAGATATTGTGCGACGTTGGTGTCTTGGTATTCGTCCACGAGGATGAATTTGAACCGGCTTTGGTATAGCGAGAGGATATCATTATGGGTTTGGAAAATCGTGACCATATGCAACAGAATATCGCCAAAATCGACCGCATTCAGGTCGCGCAGGCGTTGTTGGTAGGCGGTGTAAAGTGCGATGCCTTTGTGGTCATATGCGCCGCTATCGGCCACCGGCACAGCCGAGGGGATGAGCGCGCGGTTTTTCCACCCGTCGATAAGGCCCGCGAGCATACGTGGCGGCCAGCGTTTTTCATCAACATCAGAGGCGCGGATCAGCTGTTTCATCAAACGCAGCTGATCGTCGGTATCAAGGATGGTGAAGTTGGATTTCAGGTCCACCAGTTCGGCGTGACGGCGCAACAGTTTGGCGCAGACCGAGTGGAATGTGCCAAGCCATGGCATCGCAATGACCTGACCGTTGGACAGCCTCTCCACGCGGTTTTTCATTTCGCGGGCCGCTTTATTGGTGAAGGTTACAGCAAGGATGTCGTGGGGCCGCGCAGTACCCGTGGCCAGCAAGTGCCCGATGCGCGTGGTCAGCGCCTTGGTTTTGCCAGTGCCCGCGCCCGCAAGCATCAAAACGGGGCCGTGCATCGCCTCTACCGCTTCACGTTGCGCGGGGTTCAATCCGTCGAGATACGTCGGGTCTGCACGCCCCGCCATCGCCCGTTGGCTAAGGGGAACGGCGGCGGCCTCAAAGGCGTCATCTTCGCTAAATCCTGTCATAGTTTTCTTCTTAACGACTAATCGGCGGGCGTGAAAGGGGTGTTCACACTCTGTTCCACCGCTTTTTGCGACTGCCCCGATCAGTGTAAAAAGGTGTTTTTTGCAGCCCGCGCCGCTCATTTCATTTTCGGGGCTGGAAAAAAAGACGCAAATGGCCTGTTACCGCTAACAAGGGTCGTTTAGCGGCTGTTTACATCCTGATTTTTGCCTCTAACAATGCTGCAACTGCAAACACCGTCGAGGACCCTGTTATGGCTGACTTTCAAAAAATCTTAATTGCGAACCGTGGCGAGATTGCGATCCGCATTATGAGAGCCGCCAACGAGATGGGCAAAAAGACGGTCGCGGTCTATGCCGAGGAGGACAAACTGGGACTGCACCGGTTCAAAGCCGACGAGGCTTACCGAATTGGCGAGGGCATGGGGCCGGTGGCGGCCTATTTGTCGATCGAGGAGATTATTCGCGTGGCCAAGATGGCCGGTGCGGATGCGATCCACCCCGGTTACGGCTTGCTGTCTGAAAACCCTGATTTTGTTGATGCCTGCACCGAAAATGGCATCACGTTCATTGGTCCCAAGGCCAAGACAATGCGTCAATTGGGCGACAAGGCGTCAGCGCGCCGCGTGGCGGTAGAGGCGGGCGTGCCTGTGATCCCAGCCACCGAAGTGCTGGGCGATGATATGGATGCAATCAAGAAAGAGGCTGCCGAGGTGGGCTACCCGCTGATGCTCAAGGCGTCATGGGGCGGCGGCGGTCGCGGAATGCGCCCGATTATGAATGAGGGTGAACTGGAAGAAAAGGTGCGCGAGGGTCGCCGCGAAGCCGAGGCCGCGTTTGGCAATGGCGAGGGTTATCTGGAGAAGATGATCATGAAGGCCCGCCATGTCGAGGTCCAGATTTTGGGCGATAGCCATGGTCAGATCTATCATTTGTGGGAACGCGATTGTTCGGTGCAGCGCCGTAATCAAAAAGTGGTCGAACGCGCCCCTGCCCCGTATTTATCCGAAACCCAGCGCGAGCAAATTTGTCAGTTGGGCAAGAAGATTTGCCAACACGTCAATTATGAATGTGCAGGCACCGTCGAGTTCTTGATGGATATGGACAATGGCGAGTTTTACTTTATCGAGGTGAACCCTCGCGTGCAGGTCGAGCACACGGTCACCGAGGAAGTGACCGGCATTGATATTGTGCGGGCCCAGATTTTGATTGCCGAGGGCAAGTCGATTGTCGAGGCCACGGGATGTGCCTCGCAATATGATGTGAAGTTGGACGGACATGCATTGCAGTGTCGGGTGACCACGGAAGACCCGCAGAACAACTTTATTCCCGATTATGGCCGCATTCAGATGTACCGTTCGGCCACGGGGCCGGGTATTCGTCTTGATGGCGGCACCGCCTATTCGGGGGCTGTGATCACGCGGTTTTACGACAGTTTGCTGACCAAAGTGACCGCCCGTGCACCGACCCCCGAGATGGCGATTGCCCGTATGGACCGCGCGTTGCGAGAGTTTCGTATTCGCGGGGTGAGCACGAATATCGCCTTTGTCGAGAACCTGCTGAAGCATCCGACGTTTTTGAACAACGAGTATCATACGAAATTTATCGACGAGACTCCGGGGTTGTTTGATTTCAAAAAGCGCCGTGACCGTGCGACGAAAATTTTGACCTATATTGCGGATATTACCGTCAACGGGCACCCCGAGACGGCGGGCCGTGTGAGGCCCCCTGCGGATGTGAAATTGCCAAAAGCCCCGGTAAAGCCACAAGTGCAGGTCCCTACGGGCACACGCACGTTGCTGGATGCCAAAGGTCCCAAGGCTGTGGCCGACTGGATGCTGGCCCAAAAGCAGTTGTTGATTACCGATACCACCATGCGCGACGGGCACCAGTCGCTGCTGGCCACGCGGATGCGGTCGATTGATATGATCAATGTGGCCCCAGCCTATGCCACAAAGATGAACCAGTTGTTGAGCGTCGAATGCTGGGGCGGTGCGACGTTTGATGTGGCGTACCGGTTCTTGCAGGAATGTCCGTGGCAGCGTCTGCGCGACATTCGCGCGCGAATGCCCAATATCATGACGCAGATGTTGCTGCGCGCCTCCAACGGCGTGGGCTATACCAATTATCCCGACAATGTGGTGCAAGCGTTTGTGGCCCAAGCTGCGGCGTCTGGCGTTGATGTGTTCCGCGTTTTCGACAGCCTGAACTGGGTTGAAAATATGCGCGTAGCAATGGACGCGGTGATTGAGGCGGAAAAGGTTTGTGAGGGCACGATTTGTTACACCGGTGATATGCTGGACCCAGATCGCGCCAAATATGATCTGAAGTATTACGTCGGAATGGCCAAACAAATGGAGGCGGCGGGCGCACATGTGTTGGGGCTCAAAGACATGGCCGGTCTATTGAAACCAGCCGCAGCCACTGCGCTGGTGACCGCGTTAAAGCAAGAGGTTGGGTTACCCATCCATTTCCATACGCATGATACATCGGGGGCGGCGATTGCCACGGTATTGGCGGCGTCCGCTGCGGGTGTGGATGCGGTTGATGCGGCGATGGATGCGTTTTCGGGCAATACATCGCAGCCGACGCTGGGATCGATTGTAGAAAGCCTGAAGGGGTCCGAGCGCGATACCGGTTTGGATGTAAAGGCTATTCGCGAAATCAGCAATTATTTTGAGCAGGTGCGCGCACATTACTCGGCGTTTGAAAGCGGCCTTCAGGCCCCTGCGTCGGAAGTTTATTTGCACGAGATGCCCGGTGGTCAGTTCACCAATTTGAAGGCACAGGCGCGCTCATTGGGCTTGGAAGAACGCTGGCATGAGGTCGCCCAGACTTATGCGGATGTGAACCGGATGTTCGGCGATATCGTGAAGGTCACGCCATCGTCCAAGGTTGTGGGCGACATGGCCTTGATGATGGTAAGCCAGAACCTGACCCGCGCCCAAGTCGAGGACCCGCAGGTTGACGTGGTGTTTCCCGACAGTGTGATCGACATGATGAAGGGCAGTTTGGGACAACCGCCCGGCGGGTGGCCCAAAGCCATTCAAGCGAAGATTTTGAAGGGTGAAAAGGCGTCGACTGATCGTCCGGGCGCGCATCTGCCCGCAGTTGATTTGCAAGCTGCGCGTGCAGATTTGTCGGCCCAGCTAGAGGGACGCCACGTTGATGACGAGGATCTGAACGGGTACCTGATGTATCCTAAGGTGTTTTTGGATTACGCGGGCCGCCACCGCAAATACGGTCCTGTGCGCACCTTGCCGACCAAGACGTTCTTTTACGGGATGACCCCTGCCGAGGAAATCAGTGCCGAGATTGATCCGGGCAAAACGCTGGAGATAAGGATGCAGGCGGTGTCGGAAGTCAACGAGGACGGCGAGGTCAAGGTGTTCTTCGAGCTGAACGGCCAGCCGCGCACAATTCGCGTGAAGAACCACGCGGTCACGGCGACCAAGGTCAGCCGCCCCAAGGCCGAAGCAGGCAATCCCAATCACATCGGCGCACCAATGCCCGGTGTTGTGGCAACAGTCGCGGCGGTGGCGGGCAAAGAGGTCAAGGAGGGTGATTTGCTGCTAACGATTGAGGCGATGAAGATGGAAACGGGTATTCACGCCGAGCGCGATGCGGTGATCAAGGCAGTTCACGTCGGCGCTGGTAGCCAGATTGATGCCAAGGACCTGATGATCGAATTGGCGTAATCAAAAAGATGTGCCCCGCGCTTTTGCTGCGGGGCATCACCCCGCTAGCGGTTACTATCGATCCAGCGCGAGAGCATCCCCTTATCGCGAAAATACTCGTCAGGCACATGCCGCCGTTTAATCATCGCAATACGTTCTGCATAAGCAACTTGTTTTGACGTAGGTCGGCTGTCACCTTTTGGCTGACGGACCTGCGCTTGCGTTTGTATCCACGCGCTTAACCCTTTGCGATCGGATCGCAAGTCGGTAGGCAGCGGCACATGGTTTCGCAATGAAAGCGTGCGTGCAAAAGAAAGTTGCTTTTGGGTCGGCGGTAAAACTGTGTGTTCCATTCTAGAACCTCGCATGATCGATAAGAGATATTTAGAACAAAAGAGGAACATTGTCAAGGTGCCTGCTGCATTTACGGGATTGCCTGCACCGCCCTTGTATCACAAACTGATGATACAACAGCAGCCAAAGGATCTGCCAAATGACCAAGATCATTGTGATGACAGACATTCACATCACCAGTGAGAACACTGATATTATTGGGTTAAATCCTTTGAATAGGTTTCGTGATGTGTTCAAATCGGCCCTGACAGATCATCCCGATGCCGCGTATATGATTTTGATGGGCGATTTGGCGCATCATGGAGAGAGCGATCAATATCTACGATTGCAGCATGTGCTTTCCGACAGCCCCGTGCCCGTCATTCCGATGCTGGGTAATCACGATATTCGCGCGCGGTTTCGTGAGGTGTTTTTGGATGCCCCCAGTGACGATAGCGGGTTTGTGCAACATATCATCGACTTGCCGCATCACCGCGTGATCACGGTTGATACCAAAGACGGGCCGTTTGGCCATCATGCGGGACGGTTATGCCCGGCGCGTATGACGTGGTTGGAGACGGCGCTGGACGGCGCACAGGGCCGCATCCCACTGGTGTTTACGCATCATCCACCGTTCGAGACCGGGATCGTGGGTATGGATGCGATCAACCTTGAAAACGGCGCGCAAGTCCTCGATTTACTGGCAAAGTATCCGTCTGTTCATTTGTTTTGCGGTCATATTCACCGCACCATTTCGGGCAGCACCCGCAGTGTCGCCTGGACGATGTTCAAAAGCCCTTGCCATCAAGGCGTCCTGGACTTTGTTGATCCCTGCTCGTCGCTATCGATTGACGAGCCTGGCGCCTATGGTCTTTTACTACTGGGCCCAGAGGGTGTTGTGGCGCATAGCCAAGACGTTGGTTTCAATCATGAAATTAGGCGCGATACCGGATCAATGACGGATTAATTAGGAAAAAACACGCCTGCGCGCTTTTTTGCCCTTGCGGCCCCGCGCAACTCTTTCTAAATACCGCTTACGAAACGGATGCGGGCGTAGCTCAGGGGTAGAGCGAAACCTTGCCAAGGTTTAGGTCGAGAGTTCGAATCTCTTCGCCCGCTCCAGTTTCGAAACAAAGGGCCGCTCAGAAATGAGCGGCCTTGTTTGTTTTCAAAACGCTTTAAACGTCAGCGTTGTCAGCGTCCGCTCGATACCGTCCACATCCATCAGGTGGTCGTTGAGGTATTTGCCCACGTCTTGCCCCTCAGGGATGTAGAGTTTCATCAGCAAATCATGCTCGCCGCTGGTCGAATAAAGCTCGGAGTGGATTTCTTTGAGGGCGATGCCGTCGGCGACTTGATAGGTTGTGCCGGGCCGGCAGCGGATTTGAACAAAGACACAAGTTGTCATGCGGGTTTCCCTTTTATTACTGCTGCAAGCTGGCACAGCGGGCACAGGTCACGCAATCCCCCAAACGAGACCTTGGCGCATCCCGCCCCGCCCCCTATAAGCACGCACAACAGCTTTCGGAGATATGCCATGCGCACAGCTACAATCACCCGCGAAACCGCTGAAACAGCGATTACCGTGACCCTGAACCTTGATGGCACGGGGGTCTATGACAACCAGACCGGTATCGGGTTTTTTGATCACATGCTGGACCAGCTGTCGCGCCATGCGCTGATCGATATGACCGTGCGTGCGCAGGGCGATCTGCACATTGATGACCACCACACGGTGGAAGATGTGGGCATAGCCATCGGGCAGGCGTTGACGGCTGCTATGGGCGATAAAAAGGGCATCGTGCGCTATGGATCGTGTCATCTGGCGATGGATGACGCGCAGGTGCGCTGTGCGCTGGATCTGTCGGCGCGGCCCTATCTGATCTGCAATCTCGACCTGCCGTTTGGCAAGATCGGCACGTTTGATACCGAGCTGGTGCGCGAGTTTTTTCAGGCACTTAGCACCCATGGCGGCATCACGCTGCACATCGATAAGCTGCATGGCTTTAATGCGCACCACATTGTGGAGGCGGCGTTCAAGGCGGTGGCACGCGCGCTGCGTGACGCGCTGGAGACCGATCCGCGCAAGGCGGACGCGATCCCCTCGACCAAAGGTATGCTATGACAACGGTCCTTGTTGATTACGACAGCGGCAATCTGCATTCGGCACAAAAGGCATTCGAGCGCATGGCGCGCGAGGTAGACGCCGGTCGCGTTATCGTGACAAGCGATCCAGACGTTGTGGCAAAAGCCGACCGCATTGTGCTGCCGGGTGACGGGGCATTTCCGCATTGTCGCGACGCATTGTTCGGGCGCACGGCATTGGCCGAAGCCATCACCGAGGGTGTGAACCGTCGTGCCGTGCCGTTTATGGGGATTTGTGTGGGCATGCAGATGCTGGCAACCACGGGGCATGAATATACCCCGACCGCCGGTTTTGGCTGGATTGCAGGGGATATCCGCAAGATTACCCCTGCTGACCCAACGCTGAAAATTCCGCATATGGGCTGGAACGAGCTGGTGATTGACCGACCGCATCCGGTGCTGGCGGGTATCGAGAGCGGCGAGCACGCGTATTTTGTGCACTCTTACGCAATGGATGTTGCGGACCCAGCGCACCGCATTGCCCACGTGGATTATGGCGGTGACATTACCGCGATCGTGGGCCGCGACAACATTATCGGGATGCAGTTTCACCCCGAGAAAAGTCAGGCGGCGGGCTTGCGCATGATTGGTAATTTCCTGCGCTGGAAACCGTAGCTGGATCTGGCGGCGCTGGAAGATCGCGGTCGTGTAGCCCTCAGGTCATGCGTCCAATTCGATCCTGCAACTTTAACCCGAAGCCGGCATTCCGCTCATCAACGCCGGCGCACTGGTGGTCACTGAGTCCAGTCTTGCAGGCCGCGCCCCGCGCGCGACTTTGGGCGAAATCCTGCGCTTTGTGCGGATGTCCGCCGGTGATAACGGCGTCCCAATCAACATGTCGGCCGCTCAATTCGAAGAAGAAACAGGTCATCTCAACCGCGCTTTGGCGCATTTCATGACTAGCCATGGCAGTGGCAAAATCCGGTCGACTTGACTTGTGGCACCTATTTCCACCAATGCGCCATCGAGGTGAATTGCCTGCTACTGGCCCGTGCGGGCCCGTCTTTTATGGGGCCATCAAAGGAGGTCCCGTCCCTAGCAAGCGCCCAAAAAATACGGTGTATCAATGCCTTGATGATGACGTATGGGCATTGTGACGAGTTCGAAGAATTTGCCTTTCGTGTCGGGTTGCCGGGCAAGGTCGGGGTTGGCGGCGATATTTGGTGATGCTCTCGCACATCGCCGGGTTGCCGCTTGGTCCCACGGATGAAACTCCAAAGGCAATTCACAACTGGCACGTTGGCGATGGAAATGCTGGCACGCGCGACGGGCTGATCGGTCTACGGTCGAATTGCAGCACTGGACAGATGCACGAAGATTGCACAGGTTAACCCCAGTGTCACATGTTTGGTCATCCCTATGTTCCGTATCCTTCGCGCCGCTTTTCTGATCTCTCTTGCAACCCTGCTGGGGGCGTGCAGCGTTGCCGCCGACCGCCAGCCGCCACATGTGACCGCAAGAGCCGCAGTCGCTCCGGCACTCTATCCCGGTGAAACCCCGCAGATGCGCCGCCTGATCGTGAAATACGCAGCGATCCACGATATCCCCGAAAGCCTGCTACACCGCGTCATTCAACGCGAAAGCGATTACCGCGCAGGTGCGCGCAATGGCCCCTATTACGGCTTGATGCAAATCCTGCCGCAAACCGCCCGCACAATGGGATTCAGGGGCGAGCCCCGCGATTTGCTGAATGCCGAAACAAACTTGAAATATGCGGGAAAATATCTGCGTGGTGCGTGGTTACTGTCAGATGGTGACGAGGCAACAGCCGTGGGCTGGTATGCGCGCGGCTATTATTATGAGGCAAAGCGGCGCGGCATGTTGGTCGAGACCGGTTTGCGACCTGGCTAACTCAGGGTGACCCCCGCCCCACATGGGTCGGGGGTGTTTGCAATTACTGCACCCGTGCCCAGCCTTGCGCCGAGCAGATCAGACCGCCCGCAACGCAACCCTTGAGGGTCAAAGCATTACCAGACACCGACATTTTGCCGATGTAGGTTTTATCGTTGGACGGGCGCCAAACCCGTCCTTCGTATTTGCCATCGCCCACAGGGGCCATCCCAATGACAATCTGCTTGCCTTTATTCTCGGACACATATTCGGTCCCGCCGTCCTTGAAGGTCCGCGTGATCGTCCCGCAGAACGCCGCATCACACGGGGCAATCGTGATATAGGCAAAGGCGCCATCGTCAACTTCGGTCTGCCAGATGCCTTCAGCCGGATCTGCAAGCGCGGGTGATGCAAGCGCCATCAGCGCCGCTGCGGTCGTGAACATAGATTTCATGGTTGTCTCTCTCCCTTGAGTGGTGACTTACCCTGCGCGAGGCGGTTGATTCCAATCAAGTCTGACGTTGGGTCCGTTGCAATTTGCCCGCGCCCATGCATAAAGCGCGTAACGCACTCGCAACGACAGGCAGCAAGATGATCCTCTATCCCGCAATCGACCTCAAAGACGGCAATGCTGTGCGCCTCGTGCACGGGGATATGGAACAGACCACGGTGTTCAACGACGACCCAACCGCCCAAGCCCGCGCCTTTGTCGCAGCAGGGTGTGAATGGCTGCATTTGGTTGATCTGAACGGGGCATTTGCCGGAGAACCAGTGAATGCGGCCCCTGTCGAGGCAATCCTCAAGGCCTGCCCCGTGCCCGCCCAGTTGGGTGGCGGCATTCGCGATATGGCGACGATTGAACGCTGGATCGACCGTGGCCTCGCGCGCGTCATTCTTGGCACGGTGGCTGTCGAAAATCCTGATCTGGTGCGCCAAGCGGCTCGCGAATTCCCCGGCAAAGTCGCCGTCGGATTGGATGCCCGCAACGGGTTTGTCGCCACACGCGGCTGGGCCAAGGAAACCGATATCCAGGTCGTCGATCTGGCCCGCAGGTTCGAGGACGCAGGCATCAGCGCCATCATCTACACCGACATCCTGCGCGATGGTGCGATGAAGGGCCCCAATATCGACGCCACCGCCACTCTTGCGCGCGCCGTCAACATCCCCGTCATCGCCTCTGGCGGCGTGTCATCAATGGCCGATTTAACGGCACTGAAAGACACCGGAGTGATATCGGGCGCGATTTCTGGACGTGCGCTTTATGATGGGGCGATTGACCTCGCCGCCGCCTTGGCTCTATTGAAATAACATGCTGAAAACCCGCATCATCCCCTGCCTTGACGTCGCCGAAGGGCGCACGGTCAAAGGCGTGAACTTTATCGACCTGATCGACGCGGGCGACCCAGTTGAACAGGCCATCGCCTATAATGCAGCGGGCGCTGACGAGTTGGTATTTCTCGACATCAAAGCGACACATGAAAATCGCGGCACCATGTTTGATCTGGCCACGCGGACGGCCGAGCAATGCTTTATGCCGCTCACCATCGGCGGCGGTGTGCGCACGCATCACGACGTGCGCGATCTGCTACTGGCGGGGGCGGATAAGGTCAGCTTCAACTCCGCCGCCGTCGCCGACCCCGATGTGGTGACCGAGGCCGCCATGCGCTTTGGCAGCCAATGCATCGTCGTGGCAATCGATGCCAAAACCGTGGCCCCCGGAAAATGGGAAATCTTCACCCACGGCGGCAGACGCGCCACGGGCATCGACGCCGTCGCATTCGCCCGCACAGTTGTCGAAAAAGGTGCCGGTGAAATCCTGCTGACCTCAATGGACCGCGACGGCACCAAAGCAGGGTTCAACCTGCCCCTGACCCGCGCAATCTCGGATGCAGTCAACGTGCCCGTCATTGCCTCTGGCGGCGTCGGCACCCTTGATCACCTTGTCGAAGGCGTGACACTTGGCGGCGCATCCGCTGTGCTGGCCGCGTCGATTTTTCACTTCGGCACCTATACGATTGCGCAGGCCAAGGCCCATATGCAAGCTGCCGGAATTCCTGTGAGGATGTCATGACCCTGAACGACCTAGAAGCAATCATCGCCGCGCGCAAATCTGCTGATCCAGACACAAGCTGGACCGCCAAACTCTTGTCCCAAGGCACCGTCAAATGCGCCGAAAAATTCGGCGAAGAATCCATCGAGGCGATTATCGAAGCGGTCAAAGGCGACAAAGCAGCGCTCACAGCAGAGGCCGCAGACGTTCTGTATCACTTGATGGTCATGCTTGCCGCCGCCGATGTTGCCCTTGCCGACGTGATGGAGGTGCTCGACCAACGCCAGTCACAATCCGGCATCGCGGAAAAAGCGTCCCGCCCCTAGTTTCTTGCGAGCCTAAATATGCCGGGGTTTGGGGCTGGCCCCAATCACCCTTTGATACTCAATCTTTGGGCAGCGGTTTTGCACAACATCAACCCCGCGTGCCCGTGCAATCCCTGCGGCCACATCGTGCTGCACACCAATCTGCATCCAGATTGTCGGCAACTTCGGCCAGCGCGCCAATGCGGCATCCACCACGGGCGGCACGTTCTCGGATTTGCGGAAAATATCAACCATATCCACCTCATCAGGGACGCTGTGCAGGTCAGGGTAAACTAATTCACCAAACATAGTTTTTCCGGCCAGCCCCGGGTTCACGCCAATCACGCGAAACCCGTGATCGACCAAAAACCGTGCAACACGATGGCTTGGGCGGGCGGTGTTTGCCGACAACCCCACAAGCGTGATTGTATTTGTTCGCGCAAATATGTCGCGCAGAAAATCATCTGGATAATCCATACTGCGACCCTACCCTGTCAATTGATCGAAAAAAAGCGCCCGGGCCGACACCCGAGCGCAGTTTTGGAACGAGGGACAATTTTGCAAACCGGATTTGTTCCAAAAATCCGGCTCATACATCGGATCTAAGCTTGAAAGACCCTGCTTCAATATTGATCAGGCATTTGTGAACAAAATCCTAAATCAACTTGTCAAAATGTCAGGCCAATATCCATCTGCCCGTAAAATATTGCCAGGGATGTCGCGCCTCCAAATATCCCGCACATTCTGGGAAAAATTCAAATACAATTTACCCTCATAGATCGTCCATGCCTCCGGCACACTCGTGGCAATGGCGCCTTTTGATGCCGCATACGCACAATACCCGCCATATTGCGGCGCGTAAGCCATCGGATCAGCCTCGAACAAGTCGCGATTGGCCATGCTTGCAAAGCGCCATGTCGCACCGCGCCACATCAGCCTGTGGGCAGGGTCACCCGCCACAGGCATCTGGTCTGTGAAGTAGGCCACAGGATCGGTGCCGCGAATAGCAAGCCCGTCCACCGCGAAAATATCTGGCGAGGCGGCCAAGACAGGTGTCGCCAAAACCGGCAAGGTCGTCATAAGGCATATAAAGGAACGGCGGTTCAGCATGGCATGGCTCCGAAGGTTACACAGGTGGTTGTGCCGTTGAAGATGCACATAATCATGTGCTAAACCAAGCCGCCTCGCCAAGGTGTGACCAGATAGGTCAAAATGTTTCAGTCGAAGATATCTTCGATCACGCCTCATACCTCTTCAAAAGCCTTTCTGCCCAACCGGCTGAATTTGAATTGTTTTCGGCTGTCTTGGTAATACTCTTTGGGTTTTTGCGCGGCCTTTTCGGGTTGGGCCGGATGGGTGTCGCCGCAGGCGCAGTCACTTCTGCTCCTGCATTCGGAAACATTTTCATCGCGTAAAGTGCTGCCCTGAGCTACTGCCACAGCCTAATTCATGGCGCTCTTTGCAGCATAAAGGGCGACAGCGGCCGCATTCGAGACATTCAGAGACCCAAATCCACCCGCGGCGTCAATACGCACCAGCGCGTCACAGGTCTCAAGCGTTTTTTCCCGCAGACCCGGCCCTTCGGCCCCCATGACAATGGCGATGGCACGGTCGCGTTTGCCCTCTACCGCTTGTTCAATGGTTTGCTCTGCCGTGCCATCAAGGCCCAAGACAAGATAGCCCATGTCTTTGAGCGCATTCATCGTATCGGCCAGATTGCGGACCCGCAGATAGGGCTGACGCTCCAGCGCGCCACTTGCGGTTTTGGCCAAGGCCCCGGTTTCGGGGGCGGCATGACGCTGCATCGCAATCACCGCGCGGGCCCCAAAAACTTCCGCAGAGCGCAAAATTGCGCCTACGTTATGCGGATCGGTCACACGGTCCAACAGCACAAGCCGCGCAGGCGCATCATTGGCCCCTTTGCCCAAAGCAATATCTTCGACCGATCCCCAATCCAGCGGTTTAACTTCCAAAGCTGCCCCCTGATGCACATTTTGCGGATCGAGAGGTGCTGCAAATTTACGCGGATCGCTGATTTCCGGCTCCATGCCACTGGCCGCCACCGCATCACCCAGCTTTTCAAGCGCGTTGCGTGTCACAACTAGACGCATCCGCTTGCGCGCAGGGTTCAAAAGTGCGTCGCGCACCGCGTGCAACCCAAACAACCACACGGTTTCATTGGCCGACACACGCTTGGCTTGCTCCTTGGCGATGACCCACTTTGGTTTTTCCATGTCACATACCCTTTTTACCGCGTGGCCAACCCACGATTTGAGCCCCGCGATAGCCTAGTTTTTGCCCGCTGTGAAGGACCGTGCAAATGTTGTGCATTTTGCGGTTGACGCCCTAAGGGGCCACGTTTAATCACCCCCTTGTTGGGCGACAGGCCGCAAGGTGTGGCAGGAGACTGTAACTCTCTCGCGGAGACGCACGCCTGGTTCGATTCCAGGGTCGCCCACCATTTATCTAGGTTATTGAAATAATTCTATAAAACTAAACTCGATGTATCGAAAATTACAATCTGTAGCCGCGAACCTCTATGGTTTTGATAAAGACCGAGGCATCTTAGCGTATTTAACTCGGGTTGGTTCACCATAGCGGTAGGATGCCTTAACCCATGAAGCCGCAGATCGGTTGCTTGACGGTGGTACAATCAGAGTCCGTCTTGCGGCCAAAGATGACTCTCTAACGAAGATTTCCAATCCTGCTTATTGATATGGTATCAATCCACGAGACATCGGAGCGGGCCACGTGCCGCAAAGTGGCTGCAGCATGAATCAACCAAGTGCTGGACCAACCGGCGTGGGCGCGCTTTGTCGTACCCTATAGATAGCGTCAAGGGCGGCAAACGGTCTGAAATCGACAACCCTACCAATTCCGAGCCGGAATAGCTGTGCCGGGTCAAAGGCTGCATATTAAGAATTGCACAGCCATGACCTTCGCCAACAAGGCTACGCACCATCTCGGTCGAATTGGCATATGCGGCAATTGTGATATCTTTGGCGTGGGCGTCATCGAACAGGCTTTGATAATAGGCCGCCGCCACTGGCCGGTTCAGGACTACCAAGGGGTGTTCCGCAATCTGCGCCATGGTCACGTTTGATCGCCTTGCCAAAGCATGGTCCGCTGGGACAAGACAATAGGCTGGTGCCTCGACCAGAATGTCAAAATCGATAGATGGCCGGACATCCTCGCTCACAAAAAAGATGGCATCATAGGTTCCATTTAGCAGCCCGTCTTGGGCACTGTCGTTATCGCATTCTTCTAGATGTAGCGTGACATCAGCCCCCTTTGGGATGATCGATGCCAATATTTGAGGAAGGAATGCGGGGGCTATGGGCGCGTAGTAACCAATCCGCAAACTGCCGCTGAGCGATTGTTTCAGGTCGGACCCCTCGGCCAAAATAGAACGGTAATCTTCGAGCAATCGATTGAATTTTTGCGCAATCAACCGACCACTCGCATTGGCTTCAATCCCACGCGATCGTTGTCGCGTGACCAAAGTCAGATCAAACGCGGCCTCCACCTGATCAATGGCCGCAGCCACAGCCGACGCCGCGATATTCAATTCAGTCGCGGCCTTGGCGATGTTTCCATGCTGCAATGCGGTTGTGAAATATTTCATCGCCCTCAGGGATACGGCCATCACTACCTCTTATATTCAGCTTTAGTTGCTCTATTAAATCTGTTTTCCATACATAGAGCTTTCTGTCAAACTGATTGAAACAATGTTTTTATGAAGGTTGGTTTCATGGACGATACTCCTCTCAAAGGTTGGAACCATGTTCCCAAGGTTCCACTTCAGGTGTCACCATTCTTCCGCTGGCCTTTGCGTCCCCAAGAAATGCTTTCCTGGGTCTGGAACTCTTGGTTTCTGATCAGCGAAAAACTGATCATTGTCAGCATCGCATTTGTGTCGTTCTATTGGTTCCAACCACCGCTTGAAGAGACCAAAACTCTTGCGTTTGGTTGGATCGCCGAGATGTACGTCCGCAACCTGATCCTGATGGCAGTGGTCGCAGGTGGCCTGCATCTGTACTTTTACACCTTCACCAAACAGGGCAAAGAACTTCGCTATGACCCACGCCCGTTGATGAAAAACGGGCGTCAGTTCACGCTTGGCGGGCAAATCAGGGACAACATGTTCTGGACACTCGCCAGTGGCGTGACAATCTGGACCGCTTATGAAGTGTTGATGTTTTGGGCTTTGGCAAACGGCTATGCTCCGATGCTGACATTTGCGGCGCATCCGGTCTGGTTCATTGCGCTGTTTTTGCTGATCCCAATCTGGGAGAGTTTCTATTTCTACTGGATACATCGCTTCCTGCACGTTCCGTTTTTTTACAAACATGTGCATTCCCTGCATCATCGAAACATCAATGTCGGACCTTGGTCGGGGATGTCGATGCATCCTGTGGAACATGTGATCTTTTTGGGATCAGTCCTGATCCATTGGATCGTAGCGGCCCATCCCGTGCACATCTTGTTCCATCTGCAATATTACACGCTAACAGCCGCCACGACGCATACGGGATTTGAGGGGCTGGTGGTAAAGGATGAAAACCGTTTGGCTTTGGGCACGTTCCACCACCAAATGCACCATCGCTATTTCGAGTGTAACTATGGGTCTCTTGAAATACCGTGGGACAAATTCTTTGGCTCGTTCCATGATGGGACAACCGCCGCCAACGAGCGGATCAAAGAACGTCGCAAACGCATGATGGGAAGTTAAGTCATGGCAGCATTGACCGTCAAAGACCTTCTGGAGGCCAAAGGAAAGCGTCAGTTGACCTACGTTCAGGTCGCCCGCGAAGAAGAGGCCATTGCCGCATCAGAAGCAGGCATGGACATGATTGGCACTGCCTTCATTCCAGAACGCGCACATTTTGCCAAAGCTGTGCCAAATTCTCATTTTCAGTTCGGGATGCCTTGGGGCAAACATGCGGATGCAACCGAAGCCCTACGCGACGCAACGGCCGCGATGCAAGCGGGCGCACAATCAGTGTATTGCGGGATGAGCCCTCAGATCATTGAAGTCCTAGCCCGCGAAGGCGTTCCAGTTATCTGCCATGTTGGTTTGGTCCCGCCTAAAGCCACCTGGACAGGCGGTTTCCGCGCTGTCGGCAAGACGCTAGATCAGGCCAAGATGGTCTGGCAGCAGGTGAAAGATTTTGAAGCGGCAGGTGCCCTCGCGGTTGAATTGGAGGTTGTGGCCGCAAATCTATCAACAGAGATCACCGCCCGCACGTCCATGCTGACGATATCGCTGGGATCGGGTGGGGGATGCGATGCGCAATATTTGTTCTCCGCTGACCTGCTGGGCGAGAACAGAGGCCACATTCCGCGCCACGCGAAGACCTATCGAAACTTCGCGGCAGAACGTGACCGGCTCCAAGCAGAACGGGTTGCAGCCTACAAAGAATACATCGCTGATGTGACAACAGGTGCTTTTCCCGAGGTTGGAAATGTAGTGGCAATGGACGAGGAGGCACTGACCAAAGTCTGGGGAGAATAACCGTTCTGGGGGTCCGAACTGATATTCGCAATTGTGCATAATTATCGTATTATAGGCTCATAGCTGCCGTTCTCTGCGTCCTCACTTAGTGACCGCGCAGCATCACAGATGTTTCCCGACTAAGGGCAGTTGAAACTCCGATCTTGATGGATCAGCAAACGGCCAATTCGGGCATCCTATTTCGATTCAAAAGAACACGTAATCGATACATACACGGGCAGCAACGCGACCCGTTCGATGTCAAGGATTTGAAGTTAATAAATAATATTGGAACCTCGGAACCATGCTAAATTCGATTCCAGTGTCGCCCACCACTCTTCATAATTGTGAATACCTATTTCAGATCCCTCACGCGCGGGGCGATCTAACAACAAATGTGTCAGTCGATCACGCATACCTACCGGTTTTGTCACGCCACGGTGCAAAGACTTTACCGCGCTGCGAGCCCGCCACCTGTAGGGTCGGGGTATGAAACCCCGACTTTTATGGAGGACACCATGCTGAACCGACCTTTATCAAATAGCGCAAATTTTCTGACGATTATTGCCGCAAGCTTGACGCTGACCGGCGCAAGTGGAGCGTTTGCTGACACGCCTGTCGCCGAAATGTCTGCCTCTGCGGATGGCACTGCCTTATGGCAGTTTCCAGATCGCCGCGCGCTTGATCCTGCGCTTTTCGGCACACCAGCCGCACCGCTGAATGTTGAACTTTTGCCGCTCGCCAACCGCTTGGCCACCGCAGACGGCAGCGCCTATACGACCATCAAGAACCCCTCGATGTTTTCCAACAACATCAAAATGACCACCGGTGCGTTCCAGATGTCCGTCGTTGACGCGACGGCCAAGGATGGCAAGGATTCGCAAGACAAAGTCGCGATGGACGCAAGCTTTGTCGGCCCCAACGGCCAGAATTTCCGGGTCACGATGGACAAAGTCATTCCTGTCGGGCCTGACCATCCGTTTTTCGGCGGGGTTGGCACCAATGTATTAATGCACGGCGGAACCGGCATCGGTACGCCGCTTGTGGCCGAGGAATTTTCCTATTTCACCGCGTGGGGCATGGGTGACATCTACATCGATGGCGAATTGATCGACAGCAACCGTGTTGTGCATGTCATGGTCTCGGAGCGCACCCGCGATGCCGAATTCAAGGTGGGTTTTGGCGTGGCCCAGCCCGACGAGTTGGAAATCCACTTGGCGATGCCACCAGTGAAGGGATCGCCGACAGGGCCAGTGCCCAGTCCGGTGCCAACCGGGGTAGAGCTGCCCAATGGCGCCGAGCAGCCGTTTATCCATGTCAATTTTTATGGCAATGCCAGCTTGGCAGGGAACGCGTTTTATCCCGCAAAGTAGTGCCCTGTCACACAGCCGCAGACTTCGGCCGCAACATTGGGTGCGGCCGACTACTGTGAGTGCTGCGTCAGCTTGCCAATCCGACGCCTAAATATCACCAAACCCAAGCAACATGACCCTGCCGCGTCAGTGCGGCTTTTGCATTACGCAATAACAGCATATACTGAGCCCAAATAACGCGGGACGGGCACAATATGGCGCGCAAAAAGGCATCAAGCCAGCCATTCAACATCATGATTATCGGTCAGGGCGGCAGGCTTCAGTACGAGGCACTGCTGTTTTTGGCCAGTCTACGCGAAAATTCGCCCGATTTTCGCGGACGTGTGATTGTGGTGGAGCCACAAGCCGGCCCGCTTTGGCCCAAAGACCCCGCAATGAGTGTCGAAATTAAAGAGGTCTTGCGCGGTCTAGGCGCCGAAATTGCCCCGCTGCACAGTAAGCATTTTGGCCAAAAATACCCCTACGGCAATAAAATCGAGGGGCTAAGTGTGATGCCCGCGGGCGAGCCGTTTGTGTTTTTCGACACCGATACGCTGGTCATGGGCGATATCGAAAGCATCCCGTTCGATTTCGACGCCCCCGCCGCCTCGATGAAGCGAGAGGGCACATGGCCCGAGGAGGAGCTTTACTGGCCGGGCTATACCGCGATCTGGAAATCGCTTTATGACAAGTTCGGTTTGGAGTTTGAAAGCACCTTGGATATGTCCCAACCCGATGAATACTGGCAACGCTACATGTACTTTAACGCGGGCTGGTTTTTCGGGGCCGATCCTGCCGCCTTTGGAGCACGGTTCTTGGATTATGCGCTTGCGGTGCGTGATGACAGGCCTGCGGAGTTGGCGATCCAGTCGCTGGACCCGTGGTTGGATCAGGTGGTTTTGCCGCTGGTGATCCACAGCTTTGGTGGTGGCCGCCCTGCCCCTGCATTGGCAGGTCTGGACGGTGATGTGACCTGTCACTACCGCCTGTTGCCACTGTTTTACGCCCGCGAAAGTGATGCCGCCGTGACCATGATGGAGACAGTGGCCGCTCCCAATAAAATCAAAAAATGGCTGAAAAACTATGATGCCTTCAAGCGTATGATCTATCAGGGTCGCGGCCAAAAAGTGCGCGCCATGTTTGATCGCAGTGACATGCCGCCGCGCGAAAGGCAGATCCGCAACCAGATAAAATCGGCGGGTTTCTGGGTCCGCTAGGGGTGCTATCTGGCAAAGATATCCGCGTCGTCAGCCAAGCCTTTGATTTCGATCGGGTTGCCAGATGGGTCGCGAAAAAACATTGTCCATTGCTCGCCCGCCTCGCCCTTGAACCGCACCGATGGCGCGAGGATGAAATTGGTTTGACGCGCCTCGAGCTGCCCTGCCAATTTTGTCCAATCGCTGAGCGGCAGCACAACCCCGAAGTGCGGCATTGGCACCATATGGCCGCCGACCTGCCCTGTCGCATCATTGCTGAAAGGCGTGCCAAGGTGCAGGCTAAGCTGATGACCGAAAAAGTCGAAATCTACCCAAGTCTGCGTCGAGCGCCCCTCCGTGGCCCCTAAAGCGCTGGAATAGAATTCTCGCGCCTCATCCAAATCAAGAACATGGAACGCAAAGTGAAACGGAACCGGCATTGTTTGATCCTTTTTAAGCATGGGCGTTGAGTGGGTCTGCATTTGCACCTACACAGGACCCAACTTATTTTCAAAGGGAGAATCCGATGACTGAACAGCCAACTTATGGTTTTGACACCCTGCAAGTGCACGCAGGTGCCCGCCCCGATCCTGCAACAGGTGCCCGTCAGGTGCCAATTTATCAGACCACCGCCTATGTATTTCGCGACGCCGAACACGCGGCGAAATTGTTCAACTTGCAAGAGGTCGGCTATATCTATTCGCGCCTGACCAACCCGACGGTTGCCGCCTTGCAAGAACGCATTGCCACATTGGAAGGCGGCACAGGCGGGGTATGCTGCTCCTCAGGTCACGCAGCCCAACTGATGGCGCTGTTCCCCTTGATGACGCCGGGCAAAAACATCGTCGCCTCAAGCCGTCTGTATGGTGGCACGATCACCCAGTTCAGCCAGACGATCAAGCGGTTCGGCTGGTCGGCGACATTTGTCGATATCGACGATGCCGCGGCGGTGAAGGCCGCGATCAACGACGACACCCGCGCGATTTTCTGCGAAACAATCGCCAACCCCGGCGGGCATATTGCCGACCTTGATGGATTGGCTGCGATTGCCGATGCCGCAGGTATTCCGCTGATTGTTGATAACACAACCGCGACCCCCTATCTGTGCCGCCCGATCGAGCATGGTGCTACGATTGTGGTGCATTCGACCACAAAATACCTGACAGGCAACGGCACGGTCACCGGTGGTTGCGTGGTCGATTCCGGCAAATTCGACTGGGCTGCGAATGACAAATTTCCGTCCCTGTCCCAGCCAGAGCCCGCCTATCACGGCATGAAATTCGCAGAAGTCTTTGGCCCGATGGCCTTTACCTTCCACGGCATTGCGATTGGTCTGCGCGATTTGGGTATGACGATGAACCCGCAAGCCGCGCACTACACGTTGATGGGGATCGAAACCTTGTCGCTGCGCATGGACCGCCATGTCGAGAATGCGGTGAAAATCGCGACATGGTTGGAAAATGATCCACGGGTTGATTACGTGACCTATGCTGGCCTTCCGTCGTCGCCCTATGCCAAGCTGGTGCCGAAAATCTGCCCCAAGGGCGCTGGTGCTTTGTTCACCATCGCCGTGAAAGGCGGGTACGAGGCCTGCACCAAACTGGTGGATAATCTTGAGATTTTCAGCCATGTCGCCAACTTGGGTGATGCGCGCAGCTTGGTCATCCACCCTGCCAGCACAACCCATCGCCAGCTTGTCGAGGCGCAGCAGGTGGCCGCGGGTGCCGGACCCAATATTGTGCGCCTGTCGATCGGCATCGAGACCGCCGAGGATTTGATCGCTGATCTGGATCAGGCATTAGCCAAAGCCTCTGCCTAAACCATAAAAACCGGCCCTGTGTTACGCGCGGGGCCGGTTAGTTTTCCAACGCCCAAACCATTGTAATGTTGGCCGAAATCGACATCTCCCCGGCAGAAATCGGCACCGACCTGCTGGCGCTGTCAAACGCCATTTCAGCCATTATCGGCACAGGCCCGCCCGGATTTCCGCCTTCCGAAATCAACATGACCGGCCCCAATGTGACCCCAGCGGCCTGACTATAAACCTGCGCCTTGTCTTGCGCGTCCGCGATGGCGGCTTGTCGCGCAGCTTTCAGGAATGGCGCCGGATCAGCCACATCAAAACGCAAGCCGTTCATCTGATTGGCCCCGTCGCGCACCACCATATCCAGAACTCGTCCAAGGTTTTCAAGCTCATAGACCCGCACGTTCACATCCGTTGAGGCCGCATAGCCGGTAACGCGCCGCGCCTGCCCCTCAACGTAATCCGAATAGCGCGGATCAAGCCGCAGGCTGCCGGTCTGGATATCGGCATCCTCGATGTCAGCGCCGCGCAGTTGTGCCAATACTCCGTCCATTGCGGCACTCATCGCATCCAATGCCGCCGCCGCCGTTTGCGCCTCTTGCCTGACACCCAAGGTCATAGAAGCCATATCGGGTGTGGTTGTGATGATGCCAGAGCCCGTGACGCTGATTTGCGCGGGCACCGATTGTGCCACCGCCGCCCCCCCCCAAAGCCCCGCCACACATAGGGCCGCGCCGAATTTTTGCATCGCAAATGTCATTTTAAGTCTCCCGTTGTGATCGCATATATCTTATGACGCAGCTTGCACCACGTTCCTTGGCGTTACATCCGCAAAGAGTTGGATTTGGCGGATTATTGCTATAGGCTGACGCTGCGGGTGGAACATGTTTTGCCCCGCCACAACAACATGATAGAGCCTGCTTATGACAACAAATTTTGCACTCTCGCTCTCTTCTGATGGAATTCAACTGCTGCAACGTGCGGATGATGGCTGGCTGTTGGTCGGCAATACCGCATTGGATGTGCCTGATTTGGGCGCAGCACTAGCGGTTTTACGAAAAGATGCGATGCGACTGGCGCCTGACGGGATGCGCACCAAGCTGTTGATCCCCAACGAGCAGATCAAATACGTCACGCTAGAGTCCGCCCAAACCAGCCTTGCGGATGTGCAGGCCGCGCTTGAGAATGCGACCCCCTATGCGATCGACGATTTGGTCATCGATTTTGACCGCAATGGAGGCCGCACGTTTATTGCTGCCGTTGCGCGCGAAACGCTGGACGAGGCCGAAGCCTTTGCCAAGAAATACGACTTTGCCCCCGTCTGTTTTGCCGCCATCGCCGAGCCGATGACGTTTCAGACAGAGGTTTTCTTTGGCCCTGCGAAAGCCGTCACCGGAAAAGTTGCCCGCGAAGCGACCCCGGTTACCGTCACAGGCATTGCCACTATCCCCGCCGTCAAAACCGACCCCGTTCCAAAGTTCGACCCCGCCCCAAAAACCGACAAGCCCGAAGCCGTCACACCAGAGCCCAGCGAAGATGCCCCCGTGTTCGAACCCCGCGCCCGCATGGCCACACAAGAAAGCGTGACCTCGCCGCAAGCCCCGAGCGCCCCTGCTCTGGCAGCACCCACAGGTGCCGCACAGGGCCCGCGCATCACAACACCTGATACCGGCGTGCCATCCACCCCTGAAAAACCCAGCGTTAGCAAACCTGTGGCGCTGGCCCTGCAAACTTCCGATGCCGCCCCCGCCATTACCGGTGATGCCGCAACCCTGCACCCCGACGATATTGCCGCATCAGGTGGTTTTGCCACGCGGCGCAAGGCACCGATTGTGGCGACCAAACCGCACGACCCTGCCTCCCAGAATGCAGCAGCACCCGAAACGACCACGCTGACGCACAAACAAAAGAAGGCCGCCTTTGCGACAAAACAAGCCCAGAGCAAGGGCGGAAGGCCACGGTTTTTGGGCCTGATTCTGACGGCGATCCTACTGATCGCGATGGCGCTTGTTGCGATCTGGGCATCGACATTGAGCGAAGAAGGTCTGGCAAACTGGTTTGGCGTTTCTGACGGTGGTATTGTCGAGGTGGCCCAGCAACCCGCGCCCGACGCAAGCGCGGATGCCATTACAACACAGGCGGGAATCATGCTGCCGCAGGTCGATGATACGACGGCTGTCGTTGCTGCGGCCCAAGTTGTCGATGATCCGGTGCTGCCACAGGTGCGCACCTCTGCTGTTGGTCGGGTACTAAGCCCGTCCGAGGCGGACCGCATCTATGCCGCCACCGGCGTCTGGCAACGCGCGCCGCGTCTGCCGCTCGAGCCGCGCAGTGAAACATTGCGCGCCGCAATGCCACAGATTGGCCCCGTGCCCGCAGCCTTGCCGTTGCCGTCGCTGCCCGAATTTGACGCCATGACTGCTGATCTGGCCTTGATCGCCCCCGGCAATCCACCCGCCGCCGGTTTTGATTTTCCGCGTGATGCGGATGGCTTTATTCTGGCCACCCCGGAGGGCACGCGAACCCCGCGCGGCGCAATGGTTTACGCCGGATCGCCAAGCGTGCGCCCGCCGCCAAGACCGGGCACCACCGCAGAGCTTCAGCCAGCGATTTTCCAACCGGACCCTCAAGCACCCGAAGACGTGGTTTTGATTTCGGGCCGCCCGTCGATGGTTCCGCCCCTGCGCCCGGGCGACGCAACCCTGCCCGAAACCACGCCCGAGGACATCGCAACCGCGCCAGTCAGTGATCCCTTGCAGGGTTTCCGCCCGCAGACCCGCCCCGAAGGCTTGGCCCCGACCCCGCAAGAGCTCGCCCTTGCCGCCGCACGCCCCAAAGTGCGCCCCGCGGGCCTCGTGCCGCCCCCTGCACCCGCAGCGCCACCACAACCCAATATCGCCGCCGTTGTGGCGGCCATCGCCCAAGCGGCTCCCGCAAGCACCTTTGTGACGCCCACGGCGTTGGCTATTCGCACTTCGCTGCGTCCCGATCCGCGTCCGCGTAATTTCGCGCGCGTCGTCCAACGGGCCACGGACCTGGCCGCCCGCCAAACCACCCGACAGCAGGCACCACAACAAGCGGCCGTTCAACCAGCCGCCGCTGTCACGAATGCGCCCGTCCGCGCGACAGGATCCGTGCCAAGAGGTGCCGCCCGCGCGGCGACCTTGTCCGACGCTATGAACTTGCATGATGTCAGCTTGGTCGGCGTTTACGGGCGCCCCAATGAAAGGCGTGCATTGGTGCGTCTTGGCAATGGCCAATTTGTCAAAGTTCAGGTTGGCAGCAGTCTGGATGGTGGCCGTGTTTCAGCCATCGGCGATAGTGTGCTCAACTATGTCAAACGTGGTAAAACAATCGCAATACAAGTGCCGTCCGGCTGACGCGTCTCGGTTGAACTTGGGCGAAATCCAGAGGATATACGCCTGATGGAAACCTTTCTATTTCAAGCCACAATTTATCTGGGCGCCGCCGTCATCGCGGTGCCACTTGCCGCGCGTCTGGGACTTGGTTCGGTCTTGGGCTACCTGACAGCGGGCATACTCATCGGTCCTGTTTTCGGCTTGGTAGGCACCGAGGCGAAGGACATTCAGCATTTCGCCGAATTTGGCGTTGTCATGATGCTGTTCCTGATCGGGCTGGAGCTGGAACCACGCGTCCTGTGGGACATGCGCCGCCGGTTGGTCGGGCTGGGCGGGTTGCAGTTGCTGCTGACGACGGGCGGGATCATGGGGGCTGCGATGTGGCTCTTGCGCATTGATGCTGCGACCGCACTGGCCATCGGATTGATCTTTGCGCTGTCATCAACAGCGATTGTTTTGCAGACTTTGGCGGAAAAGGGGCTGATCCAGACCTCGGGCGGCCGGTCGATCTTTTCGGTGCTGTTGACACAGGATATCGCGGTCATTCCTGCATTGGCCCTGCTGCCGCTTTTGGCCACCGCCTCCCCGCTTGTCATTGCCGAGGACGGGTCACTGCAACGCATGACCGAACCCTACGAGGCCGAAGCCGCGATGAGCCTTGTGGATGGCCTGCCCGCTTGGGGGGTGACACTGGTGACCCTTGGTGCCGTGGCTGCGATTATCTTGGTCGGCGTGTTCCTGACCCGCCCGATTTTCCGCTATATTCATCAGGCGCGGCTGCGCGAGATGTATACGGCCCTTGCGCTTTTGATGGTGGTTTCGATTGCGGTTCTGATGTCGATGGTGGGCCTGTCGCCGGCACTTGGCACCTTCCTTGCAGGTGTTGTCCTGGCCAACTCCGAGTTCCGCCACGAGTTGGAAAGCGACCTTGAACCGTTCAAGGGGCTTTTGTTGGGGCTGTTCTTTATTACGGTCGGTGCAGGCATTGATTTCAAACTATTCGCCGCAAACCCGTGGTTCATTCTAGCCGCAACGGCATCGGTGATCTTGATCAAAGGGGTCGTGCTATTTGGCCTGTCGTTCCTGTTCAAGATGAAGGGCAAAGACCGCTGGTTGTTCACGTTGGGGCTGGCGCAGGCTGGTGAATTCGGTTTTGTCCTTGTGTCGTTTTCATTGCAGCAAGGGGTGTTGGGCGAGATTTTATCTGCCACGGTTCTATTGATCATCGCGGTGTCGATGCTGGTCACGCCGCTGTTGTTCATCACATACGACCAGTTGAGCAAACGCATCGCCCATCACAGCATCGAAGAAGAGGATGAGGTTGACGCCCAAGGCACAGTCATCATCGCGGGCATTGGCCGCTTTGGACAGATCGTGAACCGTCTGGTGCAATCGGCAGGGTTCTCGACGGTTGTGATCGACAATGACCTGCCGACCGTGCAGATGATGCGCAAATTCGGATATCGCGGGTTTTTCGGCGATCCGACACGACCCGATCTTTTAGCCGCTGCCGGTTTGGATGATGCGCGCATTTTAGTTGTGGCGATCAACGACAAGGCCTCGGCGGTCAAGCTGGTGGCTCATGCCCGTAAAGCCCGCCCTGATCTGCATATTATCGCGCGCGCCCATGACCGCGTGCATGTCTATGAACTTTATGCCGCCGGTGCCGACGATATCGTGCGCGAACTCTTTGACAGCTCACTGCGTGCGGGTCGTTATGCGCTGGAAAATCTCGGGTTGACCGAATTTGAAGCAGCCGAGGCCGAGACAATGTTCTTCGAACATGACCGTGCGGCGATCCGTGAATTGGCCGAGCTTTGGCAGCCCGGCGTGCCTTTGGCCGAAAATCCGGCCTATGTCGCACAGGCCAAAAAGCTGAACAATGATCTGGAAACCGCTCTTGGCACGCGCCAGCAAAAGAAGGAAACACCGCCTGATTAAGACAATGCGCTTGCTTTAATCGTTGCAGGCCAGCGCCTTGGCGTATGACGAGCTATCCACATGCGGGCCGATATCGCGGGTGGTCAAAACGCCGTCTGCCAGCCGCGTGGCCATGATACGGGTCCAGTCGGCATTGGACGTGATCACCTCGACCACACCGTCACATTCCCGCAGCCCGCCACCAATATCGGTCTCGCCGAAACGGTGGTTGGACAACCCGGGCAGTGTCGCCACAGGCTCGAGCCGCCCGCTGCCGTCCGCTTGCGGAATATAGCGTAGAACTGTCAGGATTTTTGCCAGATGGGGCCGGTCGACATAGGCGATTTCAACAAAGCCATCCCCGTCCATATCCGCAGCCCCTGCAACCGCAAGCCACCGGTTCGGGATGCCAAAGAAATCGGTGTAGGCCTTTGATACTAGATCGTCATTTTCATCAAGACCCCAGATCGACAACCGTGCACCTGCAAGCTCGTGGCTTTCGACGGTGATCACTTCGGGCGCGCCATCGCCGTCAAGGTCAACAAGTCGGGGGGCGGTGTCTTCAAACACCACAAGCTCGGACCAAACAGCCGTGCGTTCCGCCCCGTTGGACAGTGTGACGCGCAGCCCCGCATTTTCGATCGGGTCGCCCAACGCGCCGTGGGGGTAGCGCGTCGTGGGATTGGTGTAGTCGGCGGTCACGATTTTCTCGGCCTGCGCCGCGCTTGCAAAAACGCACAGAAAAATGATGGCCGCCCGCCGCATCAAATCTGCTTTTCAGGCATTTGCACGCGCAACCCGTCCATCGCGTCAGTCACTTTGATCTGGCACGTCAGGCGCGATTTAACTGCATCGGGCTGATAGGCAAAATCAAGCATATCTTCTTCCATCGGGTCTTTTGCGGGCAGTTTTGCAACCCAAGCGTCGTCAATATAGACGTGGCACGTCGAGCAGGCACATGCGCCACCACAATCAGCCTCGATGCCCGGAATTCCGTTATCGCGTGCGCCCTCCATGACGGTCAGCCCACTTGGGACGTCAACGACATGTTCTTTGCCACCATGTTCAACATAAGTAATCTTGGCCATTCTGCGCGGTCCTTTTTTCGCGAATTTCAGTCTCTTCACCGGCATTTCTAACCAGCGTAGCCGCCAGCGACCACCCCAAAACGGCACACAAACTGTGCCATGTGCGACAACGGTTGAAACAATTCGCAGTGCAGGCTTTGGCGTACGGGCGGGTTGCGCTATAGACGGCGTTGGACGCGCGGCTATTTGGGCATTCTGAGAGATGAAACCGATCATAATTTCGACCGCTTTTACCGTGCTTCTGGCTTGCGTGCCGCCGCCGCCGCCTGCAAATATTCTGATCGATGTGGGGCAGATCGAAACCCGCGCCGACGGGCGCTGTTTTGCCAATGACACAGCACCCGCGGTGATCGAAACCCTGCGCGTGCAGGAACTGGAAAGTGCCGAGATCCGCGATGCCAGCGGTTCGGTCACCCGTCCTGCGACGTTCCGCACGGTCATTCGCCAGCAGATCGTGCGCGAGCGTGCGCCGATCCGGTTCGAGACAGTCTGCCCGCAAAATTACACCCGCGATTTTGTCGCGACCTTGCAGCGCGCTTTGACAGTGCGCGGGTTTTATACCGGTCCGATCAACGGCAATCTGGACGATACGACCGCCTCGGCCATTTTGGTTTTCCAACGTGAAGTAGGACCAGAGTCGGTTTTATTGGCGCTCCAAACCGCCCGACAACTGGGTATCGTCGCCTTGGACCGCGAGGCTCTGGACAGGGGATAAACGAGAAAGGGCGCAGCTTTTGCCACGCCCTTTACCCATTTTCGCCGTCAAAGTTTAGTCAAGTACAAGCGCTTCAAACCGGGGATCACCACCGCGCCGCAATAGCAACAACAGGGATTTTCGGCCTGCCTCGCGCGCCGCGTCAATCTGGGCTTCAAAGCTGGCCACGGTTGTCACGGCAACGCGCCCTGCCTCGACAATCACATCGCCGGGGATCAGCCCTTTGGAAGCCGCGTCACTGTCTCCGTCAATTTCGGTGATCACAATGCCCTTCACACCAGATAGCGAAAACTGCTGCTCTAGCTCCGGCGTAATTTCCGACAAGGTCATGCCGAGAATGGCCGCAGCCTCGGGTGCGACGGGTTCTTCGACCGCTGCGGGGAACGCCACGGCTTCGGCTGTTTCACGTCGCCCAAGCACAACGGTCAGATCCATCACATCGCCGTTACGCAAGACCATCACGGGCACTTCTTTGCCGACCGGCGAATTCCCAACGATTCGCACCAACTCCTTGGTGTCTTCAATTTCAATGCCGTCAAAAACGGTAATCACATCGCCACCCAACATCCCTGCGTCTTCAGCAGGACCCGCAGGCACGCTTGTGATCAATGCCCCGCGGGCCGCTTCAAGACCTTCGATCGCGTCCACCATATCCGGTGTCACATCCTGGATGCGCACACCAAGCCAACCGCGCCGTGTTTCACCAAACTCGATGAGTTGATCAACCACGTTGGAGACCACTTCGGAGGACATCGCAAAACCGATCCCGATCGAACCGCCGTTGGGCGATAAAATCGCGGTGTTCACGCCGATAACCTCGCCATCGGTATTGAACAGCGGACCACCCGAGTTGCCACGGTTGATCGCGGCATCTGTCTGGATGTAATCATCGTAAAAACCTGACAATGCACGGTTTCGCGCCGATACGATCCCGGCTGAAACAGAGAACCCCTGCCCCAGCGGATTGCCTACGGCCATGACCCAATCGCCGACACGCGCGCCTGTTGCGTTGCTGTCACCAAAGGACACAAATGGCAGGTCTTTCATATCAACCTTGAGCACAGCAATATCGACCTTTGGATCGGTGCCGACAATAACCGCTGGCACGCCTTCGCCGCCACCGGGGAAGAATTCGATCAAGATTTCATCGGCCCCGTCAATGACGTGGTTGTTGGTGATGATATATCCGTCTGACGAGATCACAAAACCCGATCCAAGCGCCGAAGATTTACGCGGCGCGGGGCCTCGCGGGTTTTCGAGATCATTGAAGAAGTCTTCAAATGGCGATCCCTCTGGCACCACGCCTTGCGGGGCGGTGCGCCCTGCGATGGTCGTGGATGTTGTGATATTGACCACCGCGGGGCTGACCTGTTGGGCAAGATCCGCGAATGTGACGGGCCGTTCTTGCGCCTGCGATGGTGTCGCTTGGGACAAGGCCAAGGCCACCGCAAGTGCGGCACCGGTCAATAGTGTCATGAAAACGCCGCGTCCTGCCGATTGGCTGGGTTGGGCTACAAGTGCCTGTGATGTCACGTGAAAACTCCTTCAAACTGACGGTGGGCGACGAGGCTCGCACCCGTCTTACCCGCTGGTGTCAATGTAGGTGTTCACAAGTGCAACGCAAAGGGCAATCGCGCATTCTCAAGAGCACGTGAACTGAATTGAGCACACGAGAGCGACCGGTATGGTCCGTCTTTGCAAAGGGCTGTTCGGCATGACACATGGGGTGGGCGTGCGGCGCATATAAAAAAGGCCGCAGCAAAGTGCTGCGGCCTTTCTATTTTGGTTATTTGGCGTTTACTGAGAGCCAGCCGCACCTTGATCGGACTTGAGGTAATTGAAGAACTCGTTGTCCGGTGACAGGACCATCGACGACCTGCCTGTGGTCAACGCACGGCTATAGGCCGTCATCGAGCGGTAGAATTCAAAGAACTCGGGGTCCGCACCAAATGCTTCTGCAAAGATCGCGTTGCGTTCGGCATCCGCTTCACCGCGTGTAATCTCGGCTTGGCGTTGGCTTTCGGAGACCAGTTCAACCACCGTTCTGTCGGCTGTCGCACGCACCCTTAAAGCCGCTTCGTTACCGCGCGCAATCTCGTCTGCCGCTTCACGTTCCCGCTCTGCCTTCATCCGCTCGTAAGTCGCATTCAGGTTTTCAGGTGGCAGGTCAGTCCGCTTCAGACGCACATCGATCACCTGCAAGCCCAGCGCGTTCGCCTCGGAAATAGCTCCGTTGCGAATACGCAACATCAGCCCCGCTCGGTCGGTCGACAAGATATCGGTCGAGCTTACCGAGCCCAGAATCTCTCGGGTTTTCGCCCGTAAGATACTGTCAAGACGGCGTGCCGCAGCTTCCTCGCCGCCGTCACCAACCGCTTGCCTGAACCTCTCGACATCAACAATCCGGTAGCGCGCAAAAGCATCAACAACCAAACGGCGATCATCCAAAGGCGTAACTTCAAGCGGGTTCAGATCACGGCTCAGAATACGGTCGTCATAGCGCACAACATCCTGGATCAACGGGATTTTGAACCCCAATCCGGGATCTTCTTTAACTTTTACGATTTGTCCGAATTGCAGGACCAGAACCTTTTCACGCTCATCGACGATAAACACCGAAGACACGGCCGCCACCACAGCCACAACGGCAATCGGAAGGAGAAATGCGGATTTTTTCATTAGTTTGACCCTCCAGCGGTGGTATTTCGGCGCAACTCGTTGAGCGGCAAGTAAGGCACAACGCCTTGACCGCCGCCTGCGTTATCATCCAGCAAGATAATATCTGTTTCGCCCAGCACCTTTTCCATCGTCTCAAGGTAAAGACGCTTGCGCGTTACGTCCGGCGCCTTTTCATATTCGTTCAGAACCGCAGTAAAGCGCGAAGCCTCACCGGCAGCCTCGTTGACAACTTGGGCGCGGTAGCCTTCGGCCTGCTCCAATAGCTGCGCAGATTCACCACGTGCGCCAGCAAGCACCTGGTTGGCATAGGCATCGGCCACGTTTTGCAACCGGTCGCGTTCCTGTGCTGCATCTTGCACCTTACGGAACGACGCGATGACCTCTTCGGGCGGGTCGGCCTTGTCAAAGTTGACGCGGATAATGTTCACGCCACTGTCGTAGCTATCAAGTGTGGATTGGATCAGGTCGCGCAAACGATCGGCAATTGCGCCACGGTCACGGTTCAGGATCGGCGCCAGTTCGGATTGTGAAATAATTTCGCGCATCACCGAATCTGAAACCGCCTTGATGGTTTGTGGCGGATCGGCAAGGTTGAACAGGAACTGACGTGGGTCAGAAATATTCCAGACCACCTGAAAGTCGATATCAACGATGTTTTGATCGCCCGTCAGCATCAGACCCGCGTCTAGCGCAGACCGCCCCACACCGATGTCGATGTTACGCTCGGACGTCACCGCAAGCACTTCGCGGGTCACAATGGGCCAAGGCGCAAAGTTCAGACCCGGACCGCCTGTAGAGCTATAGCGCCCCAGCATCAATTCGACCGACTGTTCTTCCGGTTTGACTGTATAAAATGACGCCATGCCCCATAAGACAACCGCACCAAGCAGGCCAAGACCCACCATGCCACGGGTGATTTCAGGACCACCACCGCCGCCCGCGCCGCCACCTTTGCCGCCGCCCTTACCGCCGCCCATCAAGACGCGCAGTTGCTCGCGGCCCTTGTTGACCAGCTCGTCAAGTTCAGGAATCCCCTGCGGTTCATTTGGCCTGCGTGGCGGGCGCGGCGGCTCGTTGCCATCATTTGACCCGTTGTTACCACCGCCGCCCCAAGGGCCACCGTTATTTCCTGTCATTGCGTCATAACCTATTCTGTTTAACCCCGTATCGGAGCCGTCCGTTTACATGTGTGCGTTTATGCCTGAAAATCAAGCGCGACGCATCGGTTCTTTCATTGTCACCAATTCTTCTGAAATTGTCGGGTGAACGGCGACAGTTCTGTCAAAATCTTCCTTTGTTGCGCCCATTTTCACAGCAATACCCACCATCTGGATCAATTCGCCCGCATGGTCTGCGACAATATGACAACCCAAGACCTTGCGGGTGTCTGCACAAACGATCAGCTTCATCAGCACCCTGTCCGCACGACCGGCAAAATCGTGGTTCATCGGCTTGAAAGATGTGCAATACACCTCAATGGGCCCCGCGTCGCGGGCCTGTTCTTCGGTCAACCCGATGGTGCCGAATTCGGGTTGGGTAAAGACGGCAGACGGGATCAGCTCGTGGTCGGGCTTGGTCGGGTTGCCTTTGAATACGGTCTCGACAAAGGCCATGCCTTCGCGAATGGCAACCGGCGTCAGGTTTACACGGTTGGTGACATCACCCACCGCATAAATCGAAGGCACGGCGGTTTGACTATAGTCATCGACAATAACCTCGCCTACGCGACCCAGTTTTACGCCGATCTCTTCCAGCCCCAACCCGTCCGTGTTTGCGCGCCGTCCGGTGGCAAACATCACCTGATCAAAAACATGCTCGTCACCGTTGCTGGCCTGCACATAAATGCCCTCCCCCTCGCGGCGCATCTCATAGATGACCGTGCCAAGGTGCAGATCGACACCCTTGTCGATCATGCCTTCGGCGATCAGCCCGCGTGCTTCGTCATCAAAGCCGCGCAGAATTTGCGCTCCGCGGTAGAATTGCGTGACCTTGACGCCCAGACCGTTCAAAATACCGGCAAATTCAGACGCGATATAGCCGCCGCCCACGATCAGGATCGATTTTGGCATCGCCTCAAGCGAGAAAATCTCATTGGACGTAATCGCAAGCTCGGCGCCCGCCATCTCCGGTTTGGTCGGGTAGCCGCCAGTGGCCACAAGAATATGCTTGGCACTGACCTCCTCGCCGCTCGCAAGGCTGATAGTATGGGCGTCCTTCAGCGTGGCGCGGGTGTCAAATACTTGCACCTCGGAATTGCCCAGCAGTCTGCGATACACGGCCTCGAGGCGGTCCAACTCGGCGTGCAGTTTACCGCGAAATTTGGTCCAATCAAACGGTCCGACTTTTACGTCCCACCCATACGCCTGCGCGTCTGCCATGCTCTCGGCGTAGGTCGAGGCGAAAACCATCAACTTTTTAGGCACACAACCACGGATCACGCAGGTGCCGCCCATGCGGTAGTCTTCTGCCAAGCCGACCTTGGCCCCTGCCGCCGCCGCCACCCGCGCCGCACGCACGCCACCAGAGCCGCCACCGATTACAAAAAGATCAAAATCAAAGCTCATTGCGCGCACTTTCTCATATTGTCATGTCAAACGGGACCCTATGCAACTGGCCCGCTGTCTGCAACGCCGATCCCATAGCCGTGAACAGCCCTATATATCGTCGGAAAACAGGTTGCCGCTGTCCATAAAGTCGAATTTGCTTTTGATGACTTCACCATTGTTGATGTCGCTCACTTCCACCCGCCCATCGCCGAACCCGATAATGACCGCGTCACAAATGTCGATGAACAGGCCGTTTTCGACCACACCCGGGATCTGGTTCAGCACAAGGCTAAGCTGGCGCGCATTCCCGATCCGGTTCAGATGCAGATCAAGGATATGGTTGCCCTCGTCACTGACAAAAGGCGCGTCGCCGTTCATGCGCAGGCTGGTCGATTGCCCCAGAACATCCATGCCAATCAGCGTTTCCTCGACCAGTGTTTTGGTGGTTTGCCAGCCAAATGGGATGACCTCGATCGGCAGCGGGAAAGCGCCCAAGGTTTCGACCTTCTTGGTTGGGTCCGCGATCACGATCATCTGGTCAGAGGCCGTTGCCACAATCTTTTCTTGCAGATGCGCACCACCGCCACCTTTGATCAGGTTCAGATTGCCGTCGAATTCGTCGGTGCCATCAATGGTCAGGTCCAGCCATTTTGCCTCATCCAGTGAAATCACTTCAATGCCAACCTCGCGGGCAAGTTGGGCTGTGCGTGAAGATGTTGGCACACCCTTGATCCGCAGCCCCTCGTTGCGCACCATTTCGCCTAAGCATTGCACCAGCCACGCAGCCGTTGATCCGGTGCCAAGCCCGACCTTCATCCCCGATTTGACGTATTCAGTCGCCTTTTTCGCCGCGACGAATTTGGCTTTATCGATCGGGGATAGGTCACTTGGCATGGCGGCAGCTCCATTCGTGGTGTGTTTGGCGGGTTTATAGGGTGGATGGCATCGTGGGGCGAGAGGGAAACGCAACAATTTACGCCTGTTTGCTGTCAGAAACGTCGCTTTTGCGCACCAAGTTGCACGAACGATTGCTAAGAGTATCTGATGACCAGCCCCGTGACCCTTTATTATGCGCCTGACAATGCCTCGCTTTGCGTGCGGCTGGCGCTGTTGGAATTGGAGATGCCGTTTGAGACCATCTTGGTTGATCGCGCCCGCCATATGCAACGCGCGCCCGCATATCTGGCGCTAAACCCGAACGGGATCATCCCGACGATCATAACACCCGATGGCCCGATCTACGAGACCGGTGCGATTTTGCTGTGGCTCTCGCAGCACTCCAAGGGCGGGTTTATGCCCGCGCACTTATCGCATGGCGCGGCACTCACATGGCTGTTCTGGCTGTCCAACACCCTGCACCCCGCGCTACGGATGTGGTTTTACACCGACAAATATGTACCCGCCGCGGCGGTGCCTGCGCTGCGAGATGCAACGCGGGGTCGGTTGCTTGGGCTTTTTGCGCATCTCGAAGCTCACGCGCCGTGGCTGGATGACCCGATGCCCAGCGCTTTGGGCTGTTATATCGGACCAATGGTCCGCTGGGCCAAACTATACGGTCCTGACCAGCAATGGTTTGATTTGTCCGCATATCCAAGGCTCGCGACCTATGTGAAAGCCCTTGAAGTCACGCCCGCCGCCGTTCAAGCAAGCCTTGCAGAGGGCTTGGGTCAAACGATCTTTTCCATTCCCGCCTTGCCAAATCCTCCTGAAGGGAGTGCCAGATAGTGTTTTTGTCCGTGTTCGATATGTTCAAGGTCGGGATCGGCCCGTCATCATCCCATACCATTGGCCCCATGGTGGCCGCCGCCCGCTTTCTGGACCATTTGCGCGCCCTGCCGTTTGGTGTGGCGGGTGTTAAGGCGTCGCTGCACGGCTCCTTGGCCTTTACCGGTGTTGGCCATGCCACCGACCGTGCGGTGATCCTCGGGCTGTCGGGGTTTCGCGCCGATGATTATGATGCTGCCAAAGCCGAGGCCGAAATGGCGCGTATTCAAGCCGAACATACTGTGTTGCCCGAGGGCTTGAGCATGTTGCGCTTTCATCCCAATGAAGACGTGCTGTTTGACTACGGACCCGCGCTTGCAGGCCACGCCAACGGGCTTATCCTCAAAGGCGTCGATGCGCAGGGCGATGTCATTACCCAAGTGACCTACTATTCCATCGGCGGCGGCTTTGTGTTGACCGAGGCCGAATTAGCCGCAGGCAAAGACACCGAAGACGGCCCGCCAGTGCCCTACCCGTTCAAATCCGCAGCCGAGATGCTGGTCATGGCAAATGCCTCGGGCAAAAGCGTGGCCCAGATGAAACGCGCCAATGAGCTGTCGCGCAAATCCGGGCCCGATGTCGACAAGGGGCTGACCCGCATTTGGGAGGTAATGAACGCCTGCATCGATCGTGGGCTGGTCACCGACGGCATTTTGCCCGGCGGATTGATGGTCAAGCGGCGCGCCAAGGGCATCTATGATGCGCTGATGGCCGAACGCGGCATGAACCTGACCGCCCCGCATACGATCAACGACTATATGTCGACCTATGCAATGGCCGTGAACGAGGAAAACGCGGCAGGCGGTCAGGTGGTCACCGCCCCCACCAACGGGGCCGCAGGGGTCGTGCCCGCGACACTACGCTATTATCTGGACCATGTGCCCGGCGCTGCGGCCTCCAAAGTGCCCGAGTTTCTGCTGACGGCGGCAGCCATTGGTGGGCTAATCAAATTCAACGCCTCCATTTCAGGTGCTGAATGCGGCTGTCAGGCCGAGGTCGGATCGGCGGCGGCCATGGCCGCAGGAGGGCTTTGCGCGGTTTTGGGCGGCACACCCGAACAGGTCGAAAACGCCGCCGAGATCGCACTTGAACATCATCTGGGCATGACATGTGATCCGGTGCGCGGCTTGGTGCAGGTCCCATGTATCGAACGCAATGGCCTAGGTGCGATCAAGGCGGTCAGTGCCGCGTCGCTCTCGATGCGCGGCGACGGCACCCATCTGGTCCCGCTGGACGCTGCAATCGAAACCATGCGCCAGACCGGCGAGGATATGTCAGAGAAGTATAAAGAGACGTCGTTGGGCGGGTTGGCGGTGAATATCCCCAATTGCTAGGGCCGACGGGTTAAGCCGTTCCCTAGCACGCACATGATTGCGCCACGCCCAAGCCTTGCGTAGCTTGGGCGCATGACAACGGACCGCCCCTATACAGGTATCTTGCTGATGCTGGCATTTTGCGTGCTGGCCCCGTTGGGTGACAGTATTGCCAAGGTTCTAGGCGGCGTGGTGTCTTTGGGAATGCTGATCCTTGTGCGCTTTGCCTTGCAGGCGCTCATCTTGCTGCCCTTCGTCTGGCGGGCGGGCATGGGGTTGCGATTACCCGCAGGAACGCTGTGGCTGACGCTATTGCGCACCGTTTTGCATATCATCGGTATCGGGTTGATGTTCAGCGCATTGCGCTACTTGCCCTTGGCCGATGCGCTTGCGATCGCCTTTGTGATGCCCTTCATCCTTTTGCTCTTGGGGTATTTTGTGATGGGCGAAGAGGTCGGCGCCCAGCGCATGGCGGCGGTTGTGGTGGGCTTTGCTGGCACTTTATTGGTGATCCAGCCGAATTTCGCCCAAGTCGGCTGGCCCGCACTGCTGCCGCTTGGGGTTGCGGTGATATTCGCGCTGTTCATGATGGTCACCCGCAAGATCGCCAAACAGATCGATCCGGTCAAATTGCAGGCCATCAGTGGCATTCAGGCCAGCCTGATCCTGATCCCGCTTATGGTGATGTTTCCGGATCGGGGCATCACGGCAGTGACGATGCCGAATGGGTCGACAGCGGCGTTGCTTTTGCTGCTCGGGGGTTTGGGCACCGCGGCACATCTTGCCATGACATGGAGCCTGCGGTTTGCCCCCGCCTCGACCCTCGCCCCGATGCAATATCTTGAAATCCCGTTCGGCACGCTGATTGGCTGGCTGGTTTTTCGCGACCTGCCCAATGGCATGGCGGCAGTTGGTATCATCATCACGATTGCCGCAGGGTTATATGTTATTGCGCGCGAACGACGGCTTGCCCAAGCGCATCCATCTGCGCCCGTGGCACCGTCACAATAACCGCCCCTTGTGCCGCGATCTGCACCTTATCTTTCGCCACCCGATTGGACGGGCTGGTAAACCCCATGGGATGCATCTGCTTGTCAGTAAATGGCCAAACCACACCCGTCGCCGTCACAACCGCATCTGCCAACGGCATGATCGACACACGGCACCCGATAGGCAGGCGCAAGTCTAACCCTGCCGCAGGCACAATCGCGCTGGCGTCATCTGCGCTGACCAATATCACAGGCCGCTGCGGGTTGCGCGCCATCACATGCAACACCGCCAACGTATGATCCAACCGTCCGCCCGCAAAGCCAAGCGCATAAATCAGAGGCGCATCCACCCGCATCAGGCCCTTTTCGAAATCGACAGTGTCTTGCTCGGGAACCCGGTGCAGCACATCGGCATAGCGCAAGGCGGCCTCGGGTGACAGGCTATCAAGATCCCCGATCACCGCGACAGGATCGATGCCCGCCGCCAATAAATGATCGGCACCCGCGTCGATCCCAACAAATTGTTTTGCCCGGCTTTGGAAGATGTTAAGCTCTTGAGGTCCAATCTCGGCACCACCAACCAAAACTATTGGATGTAAACTGTGAACAATCACCCTAACGACCCCCTATTGCTGCCTCTCAAGCAACATTCCTTGAAAGTGCCTTGAAATAATACCCAGTTTAACCCGCCATTGCGCCGGATTGCGAACCAATTGCTGGTAAACACACTCTTACTGGGTTTAGGAGAAAGCGAGCAAAAAGATGGTTGAGTCAAGCAAGATTCTAACCGTGTCCTACGGCACCTTCTCGTGCACATTGGAGGGATTTGACGATTCCTTCGGCACGATGAAAGCTATTGCGGAATATTTCCGCGATCTGGCAGCCGACGACCGGTATTTCGGGGCGGAACCACCGTCCCCTGATGTTAACATGTTGGCCAAGATTGCCGAGCGTGAAATCACGCGCCGCGTCGACGCCCGCACCGAAGACGGTGGCATTGTGCTGCGTGCATCAGAGGCAGTTGCCCCTGCGATGCCGCCACAAGCAGAGCGCCCCGATCCTTTGCAGGTTGCCGCCGCCGCTGTGGCGCCACAGGTGGCACCAACACCCAAGGATCACACCCTTGACGATTTCCAGACAGCCCTACCAGACGCGACGGCGGATGATATGGAGCCTGTTGCAGGGCCGGAGGCCGAGGATCATGTGTCCTCACCGCTCGTGGCCTCCGGTCAGGCGACACCTTCGGGAATGACCTTCGACGATATGGCCGAAGATTTACCCGAAATCCCCGCACACCCTGACGCCGAAAGCGTCGCGGCCAAACTGCAACGCATCCGTGCCGTTGTTGGCAATGCACCTGCAAAGGCACAAGATGCTGAATTTGTAGAAGATTTGTCACTATCTGCGATGCCCGATGTTGCGGATGTGCACGACGACGCGCCGCTTGATGACGCCGTGGCAGAGCTTGCCGTGCCCGATGAGGCAAATGCAGACACAGCAACACCAGACGCCTCGGCAATGGAAGACATACCCGCGTTGGACGACACCACGACCAAAGTAGTCGATGTCGATCTTTCCGGTTTGGATTTTGGTCCTCAGGTAGACGAATCTGACGTCCAAGCAGAATCAGTCGAATCCACCGCAGATATCAGCAGCGCGCCTGACGACATCTCGGACGGAGAAGGCATCCAAGACCAGATCAGCGATGACGACGCGATGCTAAGCGGATTGGCCGACGAGCTTGCACAAGAACCTGTCAACGCAGAAGACGCGCCAAAGGTCGAAGCAAAGCCGACAATCCGTGCGCAGATCCTGCGTATTCGCAAAACCTTCGCGCCAAAACCCGACGTTGAGGCCCCGGCCCCACAGGCAGACGCGACTAAGGTCGACCTTGTCGCTGAAAATGATTCCGAAGACGCCAAACTGGACGACGCCAGCTTTGACGACGCGGATTACGACGACGCGGATTACGACGACGCGGATTACGATCTGGACGAAGATTTGCCAAATGTCGCGGCCCTTGACGGGGTTGAGGATTTGAAAGGCTTTGAAGCGCCCGAAAGCACAAGCCTGTCGGACGACGAAGAAGCGGCTCTTCTGGACGAGCTTGCAGAAGTCGAGCGTGATTTTTCACCTGACGAGCAAGAGGCCCCCGTAGAAACCCACGTGGCCGCCAAACCGCGCCCAAGCCTGCCTGAAACAGATGACGCGACAATGTCGCACATCATGTCCCAGACTGATCAGGCATTGAACGAGCCTGAAGGCAACCGCCGTCGCAATGCGATTGCACAACTCAAAGCGGCCGTCGCCGCCACCGAGGCTGCGCGTCAACTTGGTGACAAACCAGTCACAACAGACGACGCGGAAGATGCGTTTCGTGGTGACCTCAAGGATGTCGTGCAACCCGACCGCCCCACAGCGGCCCGGCCAACGCGCGTCAAACCAACCGAAGCACGCACAGAGCGCCCGCGCCCTGCACCGCTCAAATTGGTGGCATCCCAGCGGGTTGATTCACCGGCGCCTGCCGCCGATACAGCTCCCGTCCTGCCACGCCGCATCGCCGCCGAGCAGATCAGCTCGGCCACAGCCAGCAGCTTTGCCGAATTTGCAGAAGAAATGGGTGCAACTGCCCTGCCCGACCTTCTGGAAGCCGCCGCAGCCTACACCGCCTTTGTGGAAGGGGTCGAGGATTTCTCGCGCCCGCAGATCATGAAGAAAGTGCAGCTTAGCTCCGAAACCGAATTCAGCCGTGAAGATGGCCTGCGGTCATTCGGCACATTGCTGCGCCAAGGCCGGATCAGCAAAGTGCGCAACGGCCGGTTCCAGGTCTCTGACGAGACACGGTTTCGCCCTGAAACGAAAGTGGGATAACCCCATAAGATAATGTGGAAAAAGGCGGGGAATATCCCCCGCCTTTTTTTGTTTTTACACCACTGGCTTTGCGTCTTGCCGATCCACAAAGGACCGGCTGCAGCCTACGGGGCACCGCATTTGGTCACTCTTTGTCGTCAGTCTCCGCATCCGGATCGCCCTGACCGATCCCCAAAAACACATTCTTGAACGGTAATATCCAGCCAACCCCAAGCACAACGTAGATCAACAACTCGATCACAAAAGGCGCGCGCGCCGCCGCGCTCATAATCGCGACCGCCACGATGATATAGATCGGTAAAAACACGATCAACAACACCAGCGACCAACGCCGCTTTTGTTTGTAAGTTAAGGCCATCAGTCAGCAAACGGATCGGTGACAAGGATCGTGTCTTCACGCTCTGGCGACGTCGACACCAATGCGACGGGGCAATCGATCAATTCCTCGATCCGGCGCACATATTTGATCGCAGCGGCAGGCAATTGCGCCCAAGACCGCGCCCCTTCGGTCGACGCACTCCAGCCTTCAATCTCTTCATAGATCGGCGTGCACCGCGCCTGTTGGTCGGCTGCCGTTGGCAAATAATCCAGAACTTTGCCGTCCAAATCGTAGCCGGTGCAGATTTTCAAGGTCTCAAAACCATCCAAAACATCAAGCTTTGTCAGACAGATACCGGTGATCCCAGAGGTCGCACAGGTTTGGCGTAGCAATGCCGCATCAAACCACCCGCAGCGCCGTTTACGCCCCGTTGTCGTGCCAAATTCATGGCCGCGCTCGCCCAACCGTTGCCCGTCCGCGTCGTCCAACTCGGTCGGGAACGGCCCTTCGCCAACCCGCGTCGTATAGGCTTTCACGATCCCGAGCACATAATCAATCGCCGTTGGGCCAAGACCCACGCCCGTCGCCGCTTGCCCTGCAATCACATTCGACGAGGTCACAAACGGGTAAGTGCCAAAATCGATATCCAAAAGCGCACCCTGCGCCCCTTCAAACAAGATCCGCTTGCCCGCTTTGCGCTTTTCGCTAAGAACCTTCCAAACTGGGGCGGCAAAAGGCAGAATTTTCGGCGCAATCTCTTGCAGTTGCGCCAACAGCGCATCGCGGTCAATCTCGTCGAAACCCAAGCCTTTGCGCAACGGGTTATGGTGCTGCAACGCGCGATCCACACGGGCCTCCAGCGTCGCAGGGTCGGCCAGATCGGCCACGCGGATCGAGCGCCGCCCGACCTTGTCCTCATAAGCCGGCCCAATGCCGCGTCCCGTTGTGCCGATTTTGGTGCCTTTGCTGGCCGCCTCTTCGCGCACACGGTCAAGCTCGCCATGAATCGGTAAAATCAGCGGTGTGTTTTCCGCAATCATTAGGTTTTCAGGGCTGATCGACACGCCCTGCGCCTCGATCGTGGCGATTTCCTGCATCAGATGCCAAGGGTCAAGAACCACCCCGTTTCCGATCACAGACAGCTTACCACCGCGCACAACACCCGAAGGCAATGCGTGCAACTTGTAAACTTTCCCGTCAATCACCAGCGTATGGCCCGCGTTATGCCCGCCTTGGAACCGCGCAATCACATCCGCGCGTTCCGACAACCAGTCTACGATCTTGCCTTTTCCTTCGTCACCCCACTGGGCGCCTACGACGACAACGTTTGCCATGAGCATTTGGTCCTTTCAGAATCCCGTCACCGCTATATCGGTGCAACCCGACCTGTGAAACCGCAAATTTGACGCAGCCAAGGGGTGGACAGCCACGCGCCTGCCTTGCAAAGGTGCAATACCGTGAAAAACAAAGGTGAATTATGGGTTTTCTTGTGCGTTGGCTGTTTGCATTTGGCCTGTTGGGGGCGACTTATAATCCGACACAATGGAATTTTGTGCGCTGGTCGATGGCCAATTATCAAAACATGCTGTCGGTGACTGTCTTGATCGGCCTCGTTTTGCTGGTCGGATACATCATTTATTTGCGTGCCACACTGCGGTCTATCGGCCTATTCGGGATGCTTCTGGTGCTAGCCGTGGCGGGCACATTGATCTGGGTGCTGTTTGATCAAGGCGTTATTGACCTGTCCAACCCGACCATAAACACATGGTTGTCGATCATGGTTCTGTCGCTGGTGCTAGCGATTGGTCTGTCGTGGTCGATTGTGCGCCGCAAACTTTCCGGTCAGGCAGATGTGGATGATGTCGACGCATAGCGCATTGCCTCTTGCGGGGTTCCGCCCAAAATCATAGATACCCTCGAACCCGAATTAACCGTTAGGCTGTCCGTTCATGGAAAATGTTGTCCTTGTCATCCATCTGATCCTCGCACTTTCCTTGATTGGAATGGTGCTGATGCAGCGCTCTGAAGGCGGCGGTTTGGGGATCGGCGGCGGCGGCGGCGGTGCCAATGGCAGCCGCGCCGGATCAACAGCAATGGGCAAGGCCACATGGGTATTGGCCATCGGATTTATCATCACATCGATCGCGCTGACCATTATTGCGGCGGAAAAATCAGCAGGTGCCTCGGTGATCGATCGCCTTGGCGCGGCACCGGCGGCTGTCGAAGATGCCATCTCACCTGATCTTGGGGAAAGCTTGTTGCCACCCGCAGCAGACGACGCACCACTGGTGCCTGCGGGGCAATAACCCACCAATAATCTACCAATTCTGGCCGCTTAGCGGTTTTTACCCACATGATCTTGCGTCAGCGGTTGCGCTGACGCGCCGAATCCACTAAGAGATAAATCCCGTAGTGATGCGAATTTTTCGGTTCGGGTTTCCACATATCTTGATGTTTTGAACCACGCACACGGGGGCGATTGCGCTATGGCACGTTATATTTTCATTACTGGCGGCGTTGTCTCCTCGCTTGGCAAGGGGCTTGCCTCTGCGGCCTTGGGGGCCTTGCTGCAAGCGCGTGGATTTTCGGTGCGCCTGCGCAAACTGGATCCCTACCTGAACGTCGATCCCGGCACGATGTCACCGTTCGAGCACGGCGAAGTGTTTGTCACAGACGACGGTGCCGAAACTGATCTCGACCTCGGCCACTACGAGCGGTTCACAGGCGTTCATGCCCGCAACACTGATTCCGTCTCTTCGGGCCGGATCTATTCCACCGTGCTGGAAAAAGAGCGGCGCGGCGATTATCTGGGCAAAACCATTCAGGTCATTCCGCATGTCACCAACGAAATTAAAGATTTTTTGAAAGTCGGCGACGATGAAGTCGACTTCATGCTTTGCGAGATCGGCGGCACGGTGGGCGACATCGAAGGCCTGCCGTTCTTTGAGGCGATCAGACAGTTTGCCCATGACAAACCACGCGGCCAGTGTATTTTCATGCACCTGACCCTGCTGCCCTATCTGGCAGCCTCGGGTGAATTGAAAACCAAACCGACGCAGCACTCAGTCAAGGAATTGCAATCCATCGGCATCGCGCCCGACGTGCTGGTGTGCCGGTCCGAGCATCCGATCCCCGACAAAGAGCGCGAAAAAATCGCTCTGTTCTGTAACGTGCGCAAAGAATCTGTTGTTGCGGCCTATGATCTGAAATCGATCTACGAAGCCCCGCTCGCCTATCACGAGCAGGGTCTGGATCAGGCGGTTCTGGATGCCTTTGACATCTCGCCTGCGCCCTCACCCAAACTGGACATGTGGCACGATGTCTATGATCGCATCCACAACCCCGAAGGCTACGTGAAAATTGCAATCGTTGGCAAATATACCCAGCTGGAAGACGCCTATAAATCCATCGCAGAGGCCCTGACCCACGGCGGCATGGCCAACCGTGTGAAGGTCAAGATCGAATGGGTCGATGCCGAGTTGTTCGACCGCAGCGATGCCGCTCCCTACCTTGAAGGCTATCACGCTATCCTTGTGCCGGGCGGTTTTGGCGAACGCGGCACCGAAGGCAAGATCAAGGCGGCGCAATTTGCCCGCGAAAAGGGTATTCCCTATCTGGGCATTTGTCTGGGGATGCAGATGGCCGTCATCGAGGCCGCGCGCAATGTCGCGGGAATCAAAACCGCAGGCTCGGAAGAATTTGACCACGAGACAGGCAGCAAACGCTTTGAGCCAGTCGTCTACCATCTCAAGGAATGGGTGCAGGGCAACCATAAAATCGCCCGTGCGGCCACCGACGATAAAGGCGGCACCATGCGTCTGGGTGCCTATAATGCGACCCTGACAGAAGGGTCCAAAGTCGCCGAAATCTATGGCAGCACCCAGATAGAGGAACGCCATCGCCACCGCTATGAAGTGGACATGAAATACCGCGATCAGTTGGAAAAAGTGGGCCTGAGCTTCTCGGGTATGTCGCCTGACGGCAAACTGCCCGAGATTGTCGAATGGAAAGACCACCCATGGTTTATCGGTGTGCAATTCCACCCCGAGCTAAAGTCAAAACCATTTGCGCCGCATCCGTTATTTGCCGATTTCGTCCGCGCCGCGGTCGAGAACTCGCGACTGGTCTAGGCCGCCGCTGGTGCTGTCTTATCAACACGGATTTCATGCGGGCAATTTGGCCGATGTGCATAAACACGCGCTTCTCGCATGGATGCTCGATTACCTGACCCGCAAGGATAAGCCGCTGTCTTATCTCGAAACCCATGCCGGTCGCGCGCTTTATGATCTGTCCAGTGATGCGGCGCAAAAGACGGGTGAAGCGGCACGCGGGATCGCCTTGGCAGAGAAATGGTTCGCGCCGGATCATCCCTATGCCCGCGTTTTAAAAGCCCTGCGCGCCCAAGAGGGCCCCCATGCCTATCCCGGATCACCCATGGTGGCCGCACATCTGTTGCGTAACATCGACCAGATTGATGTGGCTGAACTGCACCCCGCCGAGATTACCGCGCTGCGCGATGCAATGGCACATCATGCGGTGGGCTGTCATCAACTGGATGGCTGGCAAATGGCCATGTCGCGGTGCCCGCCCGATCCGCGCCGTGGCATGTTGCTTGTTGATCCCTCCTTCGAGATCAAATCCGATTACGACGATATTCCCGACTTCTTTCGCAAAATCCACCGAAAATGGGGGGTTGGCATTTTGGCGCTTTGGTATCCGATTTTGGTGGATGACCGTCACAAATCAATGACAGCTGCCTTGCGCGCCCAATTCCCTGACGCGACCCAACACGAAGTCCGCTTTGCGCCCGCGCGCGCAGGACACGGCATGGTCGGCTCGGGCATGTTTGTAATAAACGCACCCTACGGGTTCGACACACAGGCCGCATGGCTGTCAGAAAAATTCAATTCCTTGAAATAGCGACGTTCAGGGGTTTTCGCCCCGCGCGTCTCGCCTTATATCCATTGCATGTTTGCAGACCTCATCCGGCGCTTGACCGCCCCCGCCCCTGATCAATTACCCGACACCGACGCCCGTTTGGCGCTTGGTGCTCTTCTGGTCCGTCTTGCCCGCGCTGATGGCGACTATGCAGCGGTCGAAATTGCGCGCATTGACGCAACTTTGGCCAAACGCTACGGGCTTGCCGATCCCGCGCCCTTGCGCGCCCAATGCGAAGTTCTGGAAAGCGAAGCCCCCGACACGGTCCGCTTTACCCGCGCCATCAAGGCGGCCGTGGCCTATGAAGACCGCCGCGCCGTGATCGCTGCCATGTGGGAAATCGTGCTGGCCGACGGGGTGCGCGATGCTGACGAAAATACCATGATGCGACTGGTGGCCCCGATGCTGGGCGTGGAAGATCAAGACAGCAACGCCGCCCGCATCGCGATCGAAGCCCGCCAAACATGATCGCCAGCCTGCCGATGTATGACCGACCCAACAACCGCGCGGCACATGACGCGCTTTGGGGGTTGATCCGCGATGGCTTGCGCGCAGACGGGATCGATGCGCCCGATACCTTGGACCGTGATACCGATCATCTGGCCGGATGGGCGCGGGCCGATCTGGTGTTGGGACAAATTTGCAACCTGCCATACCGCGCAAAATTTCGCGACAAGGTGACGGTGATCGGGGCTGCGGACTATGATCTGCCCGATTGCCCCCCGGGCCACTACAACAGCGTGTTTGTCGTGCACAAAGATGCCGCTGGCCAGACCCCGCAAGACTTTGCCACGTCACGTTTTGCGGTCAATACGCTGATGTCGCATTCGGGCTATGGCGCGCCAATGGCATGGGCTGCCGCGAACGGTGTCCGCTTTGCCGCGCCGATCATCACCGGCGCACATGACCGCTCGGTTCAAATGGTCGCTGACGGGCGCGCCGATATCGCCGCGATTGACGCGCAAACATGGCGCGTGCTTACCCAAGACTTTGCCCCGACCCGCGCGTTGCGTGTGCTTGGCACAACCCAGAACTCGCCGGGCATGACCTTCATCACCCGATCAGGCCAGAATCCCGCGTCATATTTTGGCGCGATCAAAACCGCCATCGCCGTATTGCCCGCAAAACACGCCAAAATTCTGGGGCTCCGTGGCATCGTTGCTCTCCCACAGGCTGATTACGATTTGCCGTTTCCGCCATTGCCGCAAACGATTGGCACGTAACGCTAGGTAAAGTCGCGACAAGGCGTTGCAAAACGGTCCAAAATACTTCCTACTGCGCAGTGGAACAACAAAAGTGGCCCAACGTGACCTCTGAATTACCTGTCATCGAAATACGCGACCTGCATAAATCCTATGGATCGCTGGAGGTGCTCAAAGGTGTCGACATCACCGCGCCCGCGGGTCATGTAGTGTCACTCATCGGCTCTTCAGGGTCCGGCAAATCGACACTGCTGCGCTGCGCCAATTTGCTCGAAGACAGCCAGCAGGGCGATGTTCTGTTTTGCGGCGAACCGGTCACATGGAAGGGCACCGGCCTGAACCGCAGACCTTCGGATCGCGCCCAGATCACCCGTATCCGCACCAATCTTTCGATGGTCTTCCAGCAGTTCAACCTCTGGGCCCATATGACGATTTTGCAAAACGTGATGGAGGCGCCCGTCACCGTGCTGGGCCGCGACAAAGCCGAAGTCGAAGCCGCTGCACGCAAATATCTCGACAAGGTAGGCATCGGCGACAAATGCGATGCCTATCCTGCGATGTTATCGGGTGGTCAACAACAACGTGCGGCCATCGCGCGCGCACTTTGCATGGAGCCCAAAGCACTGCTATTTGACGAACCGACAAGCGCTCTTGATCCTGAGCTGGAACAGGAAGTAATCAAAGTTATCAAAGATTTGGCCGCTGAAGGTCGGACCATGATTATCGTGACCCACGATATGCGATTGGCCGCCGACGTCAGCGATCATGTCGTTTTTCTCCACATGGGGAAAATCGAAGAAGAAGGGCCGCCAACAGAGCTTTTTGGCGCCCCAAAAACGAATAGGTTACGCGGGTTTATCTCCGCAACCGTACCTGCATAATCACTCATCAACTTGGGAGAAATCTGATGAAAAACCTTATCCTTTCCACTGCCGTTCTGGCACTGACCGCAGGGGCCGCTTTGGCCGATTCCGACGGCGTTGTGCGCCTTGGAACCGAAGGCGCCTACCCACCCTTTAACTTCATCAACGATGCCGGCGAAGTCGACGGCTTCGAGCGCGAATTGGGCGATGAGCTATGTCTGCGCGCAGAACTGACCTGTGAATGGGTCACCAACGAATGGGACAGCATCATTCCAAACCTCGTTTCCGGCAACTATGACGCCATTATGGCCGGCATGTCAACGACTGAAGAACGCCGGGAAGTGATCGAATTTTCGGAGGAATATACGTATCCGGATCCGTCGGCTTACCTCACAATGAACGACGCTACAGACCTGACAACAGGCGTGATCGCGGCACAAACCGGCACGGTTCAGGCGGCATATATCGCCGGAACGGGTGCGACATTGCTTGAATTCGCAACACCTGACGAAACCGTGGCCGCTGTCAAAAATGGCGAAGCGGACGCGGTTTTGGCCGATAAATCCTACCTGTTGCCAATCGCACAAGCCGACGGCGAGTTGTCCTTGGCTGCCAATGAAGTGCTGATCGGTGGCGGCACCGCTATTGGTCTACGTCAGTCCGACGAAGACCTGAAAGCAAAGTTCGACGCAGCGATCGCCTCGATGAAGGAAGACGGCACATTAAACGCGCTGCTCACAAAGTGGCTGCCAGGATCGGAGCTCTTTTAATAACTAAACCTCGCGCCTCGGTCGCATGATCGGGGCGCAAACCTTCCGCCGCGCTTCTCTCTCATATACGCAAAATTCAACCCAAATACGGATGTCCCCATTTTTCAATATTGTGCCGATCCTGCCTCGCTTGAGGGCGCCAAATGGTTCTCCTGCTACCTGACCACAGTCAAGCACATGGCGCTTTATTGGTCGTTTGGCACCGTGCTTTTGCTGCTCGCAATCACGGCCCCTGTTGCCTTGGCATTTGGCTTTGGCGGTGCGGCGGCGGCGCGCAGCCATATCGCCCCGCTGCGTTGGTTCGGCAAAACCTATATCGCGATTGTGCGCGGCGTGCCCGACATCGCGTTCTTTCTGTTTTTCGTCATCGCGCTGGATCAGGGCATCGAATATCTGCGCCACAAGATCAAATGCCCCGATTGGGAGCTGCCTATCCGGCAAGGCAACGACTTTGTTGTATGCGCTCAGGCCAAGATGCCGCTTGGCAGTTCCCCGCAGTGGGTCCATGAAGCATACGGCTTCACGCTGGCAGTTTTGACCTTTTCGATCGTGTTTGGGGCCTTTGCAGCCAATGTTTTATTCGGTGCCATGCGCGCGGTGCCCCAAGGCCAGCTCGAGACCGCCGAGGCCTACGGAATGTCGCGCCGCCAGACATTCTGGCGCGTGCTGGTGCCGCAGATGTGGGTTTTTGCATTGCCCGGCCTGTCGAACCTGTGGATGGTCTTGATCAAGGCCACACCGCTATTGTTTTTGCTGGGCGTCGAGGACATCGTCTATTGGTCGCGCGAACTGGGCGGCACCAAAACCCCCAATTTCACCGACTATCCGCATGGCGACTGGCGCATATACTACTTTGCCTTCCTGCTGGTGTTCTATCTGTGCTTCACCAAAGTGTCCGAAGTCGTCTTGGACCGCATCATGGCCCGCCTGACCCGTGGGCAAGCCACCGCCGCAGGCGAAGCCCAACGCAAGGCCGCGACATAATGGAAGACTGCATCCAGACCATCATGGATTACGGGCTGCGCTCGCAGGGGATCGGTGAACGTCTCTTGCCCAGAACCGATTTCACGCTTTGCCAACAATTCACCCTGATCGGCTCTGGCATGATCTGGAACATCTACTTTGGCGTCGTGGCGCTGATGACCGGCTTCTTTTTCGCAACCGCATTAGCGATGGGCAAAGCAGCGCAGTCGGCGTGGCTGCGCAAACCCGCCGAATGGTTCATCTTTTTGTTCCGTGGCTCACCGCTGTTTATCCAGTTCTTCTTTGCATACTTCGTGTTCTTGTCGCTCAAGGGCCAATTCCCGATCTTTTCACCGCTGACATCGGCTTGGGCGGGTGCCTTGGTTGTACTCTTTTTCAACACTGCCGCCTATTCCGCCGAGATTTTCTATGGCGCACTGCAGTCGATCCCGAAGGGCGACACAGAGGCGGCTGATGCCTACGGGCTACAAGGCTGGTCGCGGTTTCGCCGCGTGATCTGGCCCACCATGCTGCGCCTTGCATGGCCCGCCTATACCAACGAGGCGATCTTTCTGTTCCACGCCACAACACTGGTGTTCTTTAGTGGCTTCCCCGCCACGCAGCAGCGCGGCGACGCTTTGTATTATGCGAATTACTTTGCGGACAAGACATTTAACCCCTTTGTGCCTTACCCGATCCTCGCTATGTACTTCATCATTCTCACGCTAATTGTCATTACGATTTTTGGCTTCTTTAATAATTATTTGAACCGGCATCTTCCGCAAGATAGACGCGTTAAGATCAAGGTTCGCCCACAGATTATCAGGTAAAAATGAGCTGGCTTGAAGAAAACCCCGAAGTGCGCAACGTCCGTTGTGGTGCTGCCGATTTGAATGGACAGGCGCGCGGGAAACGTGTGCCACGTAAATTTGCGGCCAAACTGGAAAAGGAAGGCACGCGCTTTCCTCTCTCCGTGCTGAATCTCGACATCTGGGGCGAAGATATCGACGACAGCCCGTTGGTATTCGAAACCGGCGATGCCGACGGTGTTTTGCTGCCCACAGAGCGCGGCTATGTGCCAATGCCATGGCTGTCCACCCCCTCCGCGATCCTGCCGCTGTGGTCTTTCCACGAAGATGGCACCCCGTTTGAAGGCGATCCGCGCCATGCACTCGCCGCGGTTGTGGCCCGCTACAAGGCGCTCGGCCTGACACCTGTCGCCGCCACCGAGATGGAATTCTACCTGATCGACGACAGCGGCAAGGAAATCCGTCAACCAAAATCACCGCGCACCGGCAAACGCCGTGCGGGTGCCGAAATCCTTAGCCTGCGCGCCCTTGATGCTTTTGACCGCTTCTTCAACGACCTCTATGACGCCTGCGACGAGATGGGCATTCCCGCCGAAGCCGCGATTTCCGAGGGCGGCTTGGGCCAGTTTGAGGTCAATCTGGAACATGTGCCCGACGCGCTCAAGGCCGCCGATGATGCGTGGCTGTTCAAAATGCTGGTGCGCGGCATCGCGCGCAACCACGGGATGGCGGCGTCCTTTATGGCCAAACCCTACGAGGATTACGCAGGCAACGGGCTGCACACCCATTTCTCTGTGCTAGACGCGGCTGGCAACAACGTCTTTGCCAATGACACCTACGAAGGCACCGAGATGCTGGGCCACGGCATCGCCGGCTGTTTGGCCGGAATGCACGATCTGGCACTGATTTTCGCCCCGCATGACAACAGCTATGACCGGCTGGTGCCCGGCCAACATGCGCCAACTTCGATTTGCTGGGCCTATGACAACCGCACCGCATCCGTGCGGGTCCCGGGCGGCAGCTTCAAGGCGCGCCGGATCGAACACCGCGTAGCCGGCGGCGACGTGAACCCCTATCTGTTTCTCGCCGCCGTTCTCGGCTCTGCTCTCATCGGCATCGAAGAAAAGTTAACACCCCCTGCCCCGATCACCGGCAGTGCCTATGAACAAAAACTGCCGCAATTGCCCGCAACTTGGGCCGATGCGATCGAGGCATTTGACCAAAGTACGCTAGCGCGCCGCATCTTTGATCCGCAATTGGTCGAAAACCTGCTGCGCACCAAGCGTCAGGAAATGAAATATTTCGCCGAATTAAGCCCCGAAGAGCAACTTGATCTCTATCTCGACACAGTTTGACGCCCGCGCTAGGCTGCATCAAACCAACCACACGGTGATCTATGAAAATCGGCATCTTGCAAACCGGCCACGCGCCGGACGAACTCCAAGCCACGCTTGGTGACTATGACGCTATATTTGGCCAACTTCTGGAGACACAAGGGCTCTCGTATCAGGCCTTCAGCGTCGTTGATATGGTCTTTCCCGACAGCGTGACCGCCTGCGACGGCTGGATTTTGACGGGCTCAAAATATGGCACCTATGAGGACCAGCCGTTCATTGCCCCGCTCGAAGACTTTATCCGCAAGGCTTACGCCGCAGACGTGCCTATGGTCGGCGTTTGCTTTGGCCATCAGATCATCGCCCAAGCGCTGGGCGGCAAGGTCGAAAAATTCAAGGATGGCTGGGCCGTCGGGCGCACAACCTATGACTGGCAGGGCGAAGACGTCGCGCTGAATGCGTGGCATCAAGATCAGGTTGTGACCCGCCCTGCAGATGCGCAGGTTGTGGCCAGCAACGGGTTTTGCGAAAATGCAGCGCTGGTTTACGGCAAACGCGCCTTCACTGTGCAGGCCCATCCTGAATACACCGACCAGATGATTGACGTCTTGGCCACAGTGCGCGGCCCCGGTCTGGTGCCCGATCCACTGCTTGCTGCCGCCCATGCCAACTTTGGCAAACCCAACGCGAACCAGAAACTGGCCGCGATGATCGCGCAGTTCTTTCGCGAAAGGCGCATCGCATGAGCTGGACCGACCATATCCCACAAGCCGCTCGCAGCTATCTGGAAAACAACCGGCTCGACGAAGTGGAATGCCTGATCCCTGATTTTCCGGGTATTGCACGCGGCAAGGCCGTGCCTGCCACCAAATGGGAAAAGCAGGCCAATTCCCATTTCCATCTGCCAAATTCGATCTTTTTTCAAACGATTACAGGCGATTGGGGCGAGGCAGCCGGCCCTGATGGGTTTCTGGAACCTGATATGATCCTCAAACCCGACCTGTCGACCGCGACCGCGGCCCCTTGGGCCACGGACGGCACACTACAGGTCATCCATGATGCGTTTGATCAAAAAGACCGCCCCGTAGAGGTCAGCCCGCGCAATGTTCTCAAACGCGTCTGTGCGCTTTATGCAGCGGAAGGCTGGACGCCGGTTGTCGCTCCCGAGATGGAATTTTATCTTGTGGCGCGCAACATTGATCCCGCCTTGCCAATCGAGCCGATGATCGGGCGCACGGGGCGTAAATCCGCGCGCCAACAGGCCTATTCACTCTCTGCAATCGATGACTACGGCCCCGTGATCGACGATATCTACGAGTTTGCCGAAATTCAGGGTTTTGAAATCGATGGCATCACCCAAGAGGGTGGCGCAGGCCAGCTCGAAATTAACCTGCGCCACGGCGACCCTGTGAAACTGGCCGACGAGGTGTTTTTCTTCAAACGCCTGATCCGCGAGGCGGCATTGCGCCACGATTGCTTTGCCACCTTCATGGCCAAACCGATCGCGGGCGAACCCGGCTCTGCGATGCATGTGCACCACTCGGTGATCGATGCGCAGGGCCGCAACCTGTTTACCGGCAAAGGCGGCGGCGAAACCGATGCCTTCTTCCATTTTATCGGCGGATTGCAGGAACATATGCCAAGTGCCATCGCCGTCATCGCGCCCTACGTCAACAGCTACCGGCGCTATGTGCCCGACAGTGCAGCCCCGGTAAACCTTGAATGGGGACGCGACAATCGCACCACAGGCATCCGCATCCCGATCAGCGATCCGGCGGCACGGCGCATCGAAAACCGCCTGCCGGGCATGGATTGCAACCCCTATCTGTGCATCGCCGCATCGCTGGCCTGTGGCTATCTGGGCATGAAAAACGAAATCCGCCCCGATAAGCGCTGGCAAGGCGAGGCCTATAATTCCGAGGCCGAGATTGCCGCCTCGCTCTGGGACGCGCTGGATCTGTTCGACGAGGCCAAAGAGCTGCACGACGTCCTCGGCCCCGAATTTGCGCGCGTCTATTCCATCGTCAAACGCACCGAATACACCGAGTTCCTCCAGGTCATCAGCCCTTGGGAGCGTGAACATCTTTTGTTAAACGTATGAACCCGCTGTATCGCAATGACCGCGCCGGCCAATTCCCCAAAAGCTGGTATGCCGCAAACACCGACATCCCCGCCGAACGCCTGCCGCTTTACGGGCATACCACAGCAGATGTCTGCGTCATCGGCGCGGGCTTTACCGGCCTGTCGGCGGCATTGCATCTGGCACAAAAAGGGCTCTCGGTTGTTGTTCTTGACGCGCATCGCGCAGGTTTTGGAGCCTCGGGGCGCAACGGCGGACAAGTCGGATCGGGCTATAACAAATCCCAACACTGGCTCGCCAAACACTTGGGCGATGGGGCCGCGCGCGCACTATGGGACATGGCCGAAGAAGCCAAAGCAGACCTGCGCGCCAGTGCCAGCACATTTTCACCAGATGCTGCGTATAAATCAGGTGTCGTGCACGGCGCTTATTCGGCAAGAGACGTCGCCGCAGAACACCGCGAGGCCGACTATCTTGCGCACACTTACGGCTATGACCAAATCGAACGTCTGGACAAATCGCAGCTCTCCGACATCGTAAAAACCCCGCTTTATCAAGGTGGCACGCTGGACCACGGCGCCGGACACTTACATCCGCTGCGCTATGTTTTCGGGCTGGCCCGTGCCGCAGAGGCCGCTGGCGCACAAATCTTCGAGCGTTCCGAAGTGCACCACATCGCCAAAGGCACCCGCGCCGAGGTGCGCACCAACAAGGGCCGCGTTGACGCCAAATTCGTGGTGATCGCGGGCAACGGCTATCTCCCCGGAATAGAGCGGAAAATCGCAGCAAAAGTTATGCCGATCAACAGCTTTATCGGTGCAACCGCCCCTTTGGGCGAAAAGGCCGCACAGGTTCTCACCCGCGATATCGCTGTCGCGGACAACAAATTCGTGGTCAATTACTACCGCATGTCCGACGACAATCGACTGCTGTTCGGAGGGCGCGAAAGCTATGCCATCGGGTTCCCCAAAGACATTCAAACAGCGCTGCACCAACGCATGGTCAGCCTTTTCCCGCAATTGGCAGGCGTGGGCTTCGACTATGTTTGGGGCGGCACTTTAGGCATCACCGCCACGCGGCTGCCTGCAGTGCAACGAATCGCGCCCAATATCATTTCGGCTGCGGGTTTTTCGGGGCATGGCGTGGCGCTGTCAGGCTTTGCCGGCAAGGTCATGGCAGAGGCGATCGCGGGTCAGGCGGGCCGTTTTGATGTGCTCGCCTCCCTGCCAACCCCCAGCTTTCCGGGCGGTGGCGCCCTGCGCGCGCCGCTTTTGACGCTAGCCATGACATGGTTTGCGATGCGCGACCGGCTCGGATTGTAACGCAAATCGGGTCTGCGCCGCTTGGCCTATTTCCCCATGCGCGACAGTTTTTCCTGCATCGCCGCAAGCTGTTGCTTGATGGTGTCAAGGTCGTCGCTCTCGGTGCTCTCGGCCTTGGGGTCAGGGGCCGCACCACCGACCAAACCACCCGTCATCGCCTTAAAGAACGCTTGTTGCTGCGCTTGCATCGCTTCAAACCCGGGCATATTGCCCAGTGGGCTGGCCTTGGTCATGTTTTCCATCACCTTGGACTGACCACCGCGCAGCATTTCGAAACTGGCAGTCAGAAATTGCGGCACAACCGACGACGCCTGCGTGGTATAACTGCGCACTAGGTCGGTCAGGATATCAACGCCCAAAACACTTTCGCCACGGCTTTCGTGCTCGGCAATAATTTGCAGCAAATACTGGCGGGTAAGGTCATCGCCGGACTTCAAATCAACGATCTGCACTTCGCGGCCCTCGCGGATGAACAGCGCGATGTCTTCCAGCGTCACATAATCGCTGGTCTCTGTATTATAGAGCCTGCGGCTAGCGTAGCGCTTAATCAGCAGCGGTTTATCGGTCTTTGCCACGACGGTCCCTCCCAAGACATGTTGCATTGCAGAAAGCCTATGCTGCACCAGCTCAAAAGGGAAGGCAATTGCGGTGAATATGAAAAAAGCGGCCTGCGTTTACCGCAGACCGCCTATCAGAACTGACCCATCAGGGAGGAGGAAAGTCAGTCTTGAGATGTCACTTACTTTGCAGCAGTGGCTTTCTTAACAGCAGCAGTTGCTTCTGTTTGCACTTTTTTCGCAGCAGTTGTCATGTCTACGGACATGTCTTTGCCAGCTGCCAAAACCAGTTCCATTGTCTGTGTCTGCACTTTTTTCGCGATTTCAGCGAATGCAGCCATATGCTCGGACGCAGCTTCTGCAGTTGCAGATGCAAAATCAGTTGCGGACTTTGCGTAGTCGGCTGGCTCGGACTTTGCAGTCGCGACAGCGGCAAATTTGCCCAATGTGTCCTGTGTCCATTTTGCGGACAGCTCGGACGACTTGTTTGCAGCTTCCAAAGCAACCGAGGACATTTTTTCAGCCAAAGTTGTCTGCGACTTGAACGCTTCTTCCATTGCTTTTGTGTCAACAGGGAATGCGCCCATCATGTCTTTGAAAACGGCGGTGAAATCAGGTGTATTTGTCATGGTATCAATCCTTCGGGTTCAATGTTGGAGGGAGGATCCAACTGGTTATCTTCTGCACCCTAGATACATGCTGCACTGCGGCATTTCAAGTGTTTTTCGCGCTCGCAGCATAAAAAATGCTGCAAGTGCGAATATCCTTTAAGTTGTCGCTACTTAGGACACCACATAGGTGCCCGGTGCGGCACATAGCACCGGATGGCGTGCATTTCCCGCAGGTCTCGCCGGCACTTTTCCGCCTGATTTTGCGGCCAACCAGCCATCCCACCGCGGCCACCACGACCCTGCGGTCTTTTCAGCACCCGCTTGCCAATCCTCGGGCGAAAGCTGCAAATCCTGATTTGTATAATGCCCGTATTTGTTCTTGCTGGGCGGATTGATGATGCCGGCAATATGGCCGGATTCGGACAGAATAAACGTTTTGTCAGTGGACCCCATCTTTTGAACGCCACGGTAACTGCTTTTCCACGCGGCGATGTGGTCTGTCTCGCAGGCAATCGCACAGACAGGCACCGCCACATCGGCCAGCGTCACGGTGGTATCCGCAACCGCAAAACCTGTTGTCGCCAAAGTGTCGCCCTGACAAAGGCCGCGCAGATATTCGACCGCCATTTTTGCAGGCAGATTGGTGCCGTCGCCGTTCCAATACAGCAAATCAAACGCGGGCGGTGCCTTGCCCATCATATAGCTTTTGATCGCGGGGCCATAGATCAGGTCGTTCGAGCGCAAATAGCTGAACGTGCGCGACATATAAAATGACGACAACATACCGCTGGTGCCAACCTCGGCCTCGATCCCGTCGACAAAATCATCATCAAGGAAAACACCAACCTCACCGCGGTCCGAAAAATCGGTCAGTGTGGTAAACAATGTGGCGGATTTCACCGATGTATCGCCGCGCTGCGCCATCACGCCAAGCGTCAGCGACAGCGTCGTGCCCGCAATGCAATAGCCGACCGCATTGACCTGCTTTGTGCCGCAAATATCTTTGACCTGCGCAATCGCCGTCAGGAACCCGTCCTCGACATAATTGGTCATCGTGATGTCACGGTAGGTCTCGTCAGGGTTGACCCAAGACACAACAAACACGGTATAGCCCTGATCGACCGCCCATTTGATCAGGCTGTTCTGCGGCTTGAGGTCAAGAACGTAGAATTTGTTGATCCACGGCGGAAAGATCACCAGCGGGATCTCGTGCACCTGTTCCGTTGTGGGCGCGTATTGGATCAGCTCGAACATCGGGTTGCGAAACACAACGCTGCCCTCGCTGGTGCCCAAATTCTCGCCCACCTTAAACGCGTTCTTGTCGGCAAGGGTCACCACCAGATCACCGTTATTGGCCTCCAGATCAGCAACAAGGTTTTCTAGCCCCGCCACCAGACTTTCGCCGTCCGTTTGGGCCGCCAGCGCCAAGGCTTCGGGGTTGGTCGCCAGAAAATTGGTCGGGGCCATCATATCGATGATCTGCTGGCTGAAAAATTCCAGCCGCTTCTTTTCACCCGCATCAAGCGTATCAAGCTCGGCAACCGCTTGCTGCACCGCAGCGGCATTCATCAAATACTGCTGTTTGACAAAATTAAAGTAGGGATTCGTGTCCCACATCTCGTTTGCAAAACGTTTGTCGCGCGGCGTGTCATCACTGGGTGCCTTGATCTGGCCCTGCGCCAAAATATGCTGCGCCTCGACGTAATGTTTGACCGACTTGCCCCAGAACGCGACCTGATGTTCGATCAATTTGGCAGGATTGTTCATCATTTCAGTGACATAGGCACCGGCAGCTTTGACATAGAGATCCTGACTTGGCCCTTGAAGCGCGGCGGGCACCTTGCGCCCTTGTCCCATCGCCGCCAACATCCGCTGGCTCAATTCCTCTATCCGCGCAAGATTTGCCTCCAACTTTGTCACATCTTGACCGGGTATTTCGCCTTCGCCTGAATCATTTGTTGTCATATTAACCCCGAGACCCTAGTTTGCAGTTGCAGCATTGTGATTTTGCAGTGCACCCCGCCACGCTTTTATCGGAGATGCTATCTATGAAGTATATGATGACCTACGACCTGATGGAAAGCGTGCGCAACACAAATCAATGGCTTGGGGCCACAGCACGGTCTTTTGCAAGCTACCCGATCATGTCAGTGGGCGCCAACCCGATGATGGACTGGTTGCACGCATGGGGTGAAGTCACAGAGCGCACATTCAGCCGCATGATCATGAAACCCGATTGGAATATCCCGCCGGTCACAGGGCAAAACTGCAAAGATTTCCCTGTCGAAGTCGAAACCATCGTCAGCCGCCCGTTTGGCGACCTGATCCGGTTTCGCATGAAAGGCCGCAATGAGCGAAAACGTCGTGTGCTGCTGGTGGCGCCAATGTCAGGCCACTACGCCACATTGCTGCGTAAAACCGTGATCAGCTTGCTGCCCGATTGCGAAGTCTACATCACCGACTGGCACAACGCCCGCGACATCCCCGTCAGCGTTGGCAAATTCGATGTCGAAGATTACACGCTTTACCTTGTTGATTTCATGAAGGAATTGGGTAGCGACATCCACGTCATTGCGGTCTGCCAACCGGTGCCGCTGGCCTTGGCCGCAACCGCCTATCTGGCCGAACAGGACCCCGGCGCGCAGCCGCTCACGCTGACCCTGATCGGCGGGCCTGTCGACCCAGAGGCAAACCACACCGAGGTGACAGATTTTGGCCGCTCGGTCACCATGGGCCAGCTCGAACAGACCATGATCCAGCGCGTCGGGTTCCAACATGCCGGCGTCGGCCGCATGGTCTATCCCGGGCTGTTGCAACTTGCCTCCTTCATCTCGATGAACGGCGAAACCCATGCCAACGCCTTTCGCGACCAGATCATCAAAGTCGCCAAAGGCGAAGCCTCCGAACACGACAAGCACAACGCGTTTTACGATGAATATCTGGCCGTGATGGATATGACGGCAGAATTCTACCTGTCGACAGTCGACCGCATCTTCAAGAACCGTGAAATTGCGCGCAATGACTTTGTTGTGGCAGGCCACAAGGTCGATTTCGGCAAGATCACCACCGTGGCCGTGAAAATCGTCGAAGGCGAGAACGACGATATCTCCGCCCCCGGCCAATGCCTTGCAGCCCTTGATCTGCTGACCGGCCTGCCCGACAGCAAGAAAGCCTCGCACCTCGAGCCGGGCGCAGGTCACTTCGGGATTTTCGCAGGCGGTAGCTGGCGCCGCAATATCCGCCCCTTGGTGTTGAACTTCATCGACGCAAACTCTGGCGCGACCCCTGTCGTCAAACCGTTGAAAAAATCAGCCGCATCCTGATCCGTCTTGCGGGCGGCAATCGGCAAAACCGCTTTTGCCGCCCCAAAAGGCCCCGCACTTAGGGGCCGCCTCGATTCCAAACCCCTATATCACGCTTATCGCAAAACCAGCGGCTGCTTTAGCCAAGCCCGCAACGCGCGCGTCACCGCATCGGGGTTTTCCAACGTGGGCAAATGGCCCGCATCGTCAATAATTTCCAGCCGCGCATAGGGGATAAGCTCCGCAATAAACTCGTGCCTGCGCACCGTGTTTTGCCCGTCATGCGCGCCGCACATCACCAGCGCCGGTTGCTTGATCCGGCGCAGGATATCTTGCTGGTCTTTGCGGCGCTGCATGGCGCGCGACTGGCGCACATAGGCGTCAGGGCCCAGTGCGCGGGCCATATCGCTCACCAATGACATGACATCCGCGCGATACGGACCGGGGGCAAGCCACGACGGGTTCAACTCGCCCTGCACCGCGTCATCGAACCTTCCGGTTTTCGCCGCCACGATCAACGGCTCTCGCAAGGCCGACACCTCGGGCGTATCGGCTTGGGCGTTTGTGGATATAAACGCGACCCGTGCCACGCGGTCGGGTGCGCGGCGCATGATCTCCATCGCAACCATGCCCCCCATCCCCATGCCCGCCAGCGCAAATTTGTTTGGTAACCACGACAAAATCGCCGAGGCCATTTCCTCAATGCGTTCGCCGCCCGTTATCGGCACAAAGGTGATCGGCATTTCCGCCGAAAGCACCGCCAACTGCGCGTAATAAACCCGTGCATCACAGAGCATCGGCGGGATCAGGACCAGCGGCTCGATCATCTCTGTGGCCTGTCCGCAAACATCTTGGAAAACCTTTTAATCATAGACACATCTTTGGCCAAAGCGACCCGTGGCTGCAAGGGCTTTGGCCATCTTCCAGCGCAAAGTCGCACGTGATGCGTTGAAACGCATCCTACCTAGCTTACTTGCGCCACAGTCGCGGTGATCAAATCAAGACATGCCGCATCCGAAAACCGATGGTCAGCCCCGTCTACAAGCGTCAACCGCATGTCCGGCCCCTGCGCGTGATCCAACAGCCGCAGCGCCACGTCCATCTTCACATCCGCATCCGCCGTGCCTTGCAAAAACCGCACCGGAAACGGCAGGTGCAACGGGTCTCGCAACACCAACCGGTCCCGCCCCTCCTCGATCAACCGCTTGGTGATAATATAAGGCTCGCCGTAGTCTGACGGCAGCGCCACCTGCCCCGCCGCCAATTGTGCCTTTTGACCTTCTGAAAACCCCGCCCACATGCTGTCTTCGGTAAAATCGGGTGCGGCGGCGATGGTCACAAGCCCCGCGGTCCGCTCTGGCATTTCGCGCGCCAATAGCAGCGCAATCCAACCGCCCATCGATGAGCCGACCAGCACCAGTTTGCCTGCCACCAACCCCAGTGCCGCCTGCGCATCCTCGAACCAATCGCCAATCGCCCCGTCAACAAACGCGCCATCACTGTCCCCGTGCCCAGAATAATCAAACCGCAAAAATGCGCGGCCCTGCACGCGTGCCCACGCCTCCAAATGCACCGCCTTGGTGCCGCCCATGTCCGACTTGAACCCGCCCAGAAACACAATCGCAGGACCGTCCCCATCCGTCAGGTGATAGGCGATGCGGCGGCCTTGGGGTGTCATCAACGTCTCGGTCATCTGGCTCTCCTTATGTGTTGGCCCATGTTTAACGCCCCAAGCTTGACAGCGCAGCCCCCCCTTGCCATTTAGGCCCCACATAACCCGCAACCGAGCGCTTGGTAGGCGCTAAACAGACGAGGATGCCGCAGATGGCCCAAATCTCCCTGACATTTCCTGACGGCAACGCACGCCACTATGACGCAGGCATCACCGCCGCCGCCGTGGCCGCCGACATCTCCAGCAGCTTGGCCAAAAAGGCGATCTCTGCCACCGTGAACGGCGCCCACTGGGATCTGCAATGGCCAATTGACGCCGACAGCAGCATCGCGATCAACACCATGAAAGACGAAGCCCCCGCGCTTGAACTGGTGCGCCACGACCTTGCGCATATCATGGCGCGTGCGGTGCAAGAATTATGGCCCAACGTGCAGGTCACCATCGGCCCTGTGATCAAAGACGGCTGGTATTACGACTTTGACCGTAAAGAGCCGTTTGTGCCCGAGGACCTCGCCGCGATTGAGAAAAAGATGAAAGAGATCATCAACAAACGCGAGCCTGTGCGCACCGAAATCTGGGACCGCGCCCGCGCGATTGCCCATTACCAAGACAAAGGCGAACCCTATAAGGTCGAGCTGATCGAGGCCATTGCGGGCGACGAGCCCTTGCGCATGTATTGGCACGGCGACTGGCAAGACCTGTGCCGTGGCCCGCATTTACAGCACACCGGTCAAGTGCCTGCCGATGCGTTCAAACTGATGTCGATCGCGGGAGCCTATTGGCGCGGCGACAGCGACCGCGCCATGCTGCAACGCATCTATGGGGCCGCCTTCACCAATAAAGAAGGCCTCAAAGACCACCTGCACCGGCTGGAAGAAGCCGCCAAACGCGACCACCGCAAACTGGGCCGCGAAATGGACCTGTTCCACATGCAGGAAGAAGCCCCCGGTCAGATCTTCTGGCACCCTAATGGCTGGACCATCTACACCGAATTGCAAGACTACATGCGCCGCCGCCAACGTGCAGGCGGCTATGTCGAGGTGAACACGCCACAGGTGGTGAACCGCAAATTGTGGGAAGCCTCCGGCCACTGGGACAGCTATCAGGAAAATATGTTTATCGTCGAAGTGGACGAAGAACATGCGCGCGAAAAGACCATCAATGCGCTCAAACCGATGAACTGCCCCTGCCATGTGCAGGTCTTCAACCAAGGCCTAAAATCCTACCGCGAATTGCCGCTGCGCATGGCGGAATTCGGCTCTTGCAACCGCTACGAGCCATCAGGCGCGCTGCACGGGATCATGCGAGTGCGCGGCTTTACCCAAGATGACGGGCATATCTTTTGCACCGAAGACCAGATCGAATCCGAGACCAAGATTTTTATCGAATTCCTGTCGGAAATCTACGCCGAGCTGGGCTTTACCAATTGGGCGATTAAGCTGTCGACCCGTCCCGAGAAACGGATCGGATCAGATGAGGTTTGGGACAAGCTGGAAACAGCGCTTGGCAATGCTTGCAAAGCGGCGGGCTACGACTATGAAGTGCAGGAAGGCGAAGGCGCGTTCTACGGACCCAAGCTGGAATTTGTGCTGACCGACGCCATCGGGCGCGATTGGCAATGCGGCACCTTGCAGGTCGATAGCAACATCCCCGAACGCTTGAACGCCAGCTACATCGGGCAAGACGGCAACAAGCACACACCGTTCATGCTGCACCGTGCTACGCTTGGATCCTTCGAGCGGTTCATCGGCATCCTGATCGAGGAACACGCAGGCAAACTGCCGTTCTGGCTCGCCCCGCGTCAGGTGGTTGTCGCGACAATCGTGTCGGACGCCGATGGCTATGCGCAGGACGTTGTCACCGCGCTGAAGGCCGCAGGCGTGCGCGCCGAGCTGGATACCCGCAACGAAAAGATCAACTACAAGGTCCGCGAACACTCGCTTGGCAAGGTCCCCGTGATCTTGGCCATCGGCGCGCGCGAGGTTGAAGAAAAGACCGTCAGCGTGCGACGTTTGGGCGAGAACAAGACATCTGTAACATCTCTAGCTGAAATTGTTTCAGAGTTGAAAACCACAGCGACTCCACCCGACCAGCTGTAACATTCCAGCACTGGAACCTGTAACAAACCCGTAGGTGTCCCGCCTGCGGGTTTGTTGTTTTTCAGGGGCTTGGCAGATGTGGCAGCATGTCGCAGCGCAGCAATCACTCACTTCACCTCACGGAAACGCGAGACACGCTGACGTGAGTAGAATGCGCCGCACCTGATCATCTAACCTATGCTCAACGCCGATACGCGTTACGATTTAACCTAAAGAAACATAAGGGAATATTCACATGTCCAACGTCACAAAAACTCTCGTCATCGCAACTGCCGTCGCTTCCGCAATCTCCGGCCTTGCCACATCCGCCGCTGCCGGTTCCGACACAGAAAAGTGCTTCGGTGTATCGCTTGCCGGCGCAAACGATTGCAAGGCGGGCGCAGGCACAACATGTGCAGGCACATCTACGGTTGATTATCAGGGTAACGCATTCTCCTTGGTTCCGGCCGGCACATGCACAACCATCGAACTGCCCGCAGCCACAGACGGCACCGCACGCATGGGCTCTCCGGTTGAGCTGATGCGCGACATGCCAGCATAAGCGAAAATATGGTAGGGTGGGCGTAATCCCACCCTACACCCCGCCCCAGAATTTTCGGTGATCTTCATGCTTGATACGACCTGCGACAACCGCCTGCCCAATACCGTGGGCGTCGGGTATAAACCACAGCATTACATGGACATCATCCAAAGCACTGGCCCTCTCGGCTGGCTCGAGATCCACGCCGAAAACTATATGGGCGGCGGCGGTCGCCCGATAGCACAACTGCGCCAACTAGCTGAAAAGTTTCCGTTTTCTGTGCATGGCGTCGGCCTGTCGATCGGGGCAGAGGGCGATCTGGACGCGGGCCACCTTGCGCGGATCAAGCATCTTTGCGACTGGCTGAACCCTGCCAGTTTTTCCGAACATCTGGCATGGTCGACCCATGACAGCCACTTCCTCAACGACCTTTTGCCCCTGCCCTATACCACCAAAACACTGGCCCGCGTCACTGCCCATATCGATCAGGTGCAAGACACGATTGGCAGGCAAATGCTGCTTGAAAATCCCTCCAACTATCTGGCCTTTTCCGAAAGCGATATGGATGAGACGGCGTTTTTGGCAGAGATCGTCAAACGCACCGGCTGCGGGTTGTTGCTCGACATCAACAACGTCTTTGTCTCTGCCACAAACCTGCAAACCTCGCCGCAGGCCTATATCGACGCATTTCCACTGCACGCGGTGGGCGAGATGCATCTGGGCGGCCACGACGAGGACGAGGACGAGACCGGCGCGCCGCTGTTAATCGACAGCCACGGCAAAGCGGTCGTCGATCCGGTTTGGGCGCTGCTGGACTATACTTTGGCCAAATCGGGGCCAAAACCGCTGCTGATCGAGTGGGACAACGATGTGCCCGACTGGCCGGTTCTGGCCGCCGAAGTAGCCCGCGCGGATGCGGCATTGGCGCTGGTATGACCGTCACTCAAACCCAGTTTCGCGCAGGGCTGCTCGACCCGAATATCCCTGCCCCCACAGGCCTTGTGAACCCCGACGGCGCACAAGCCAGTAAGCGCTTTGACGTCTACCGCAACAACGTGGCCGTCAGCCTGACTGATGCCTTGCGGGCCACATTTCCGGTAATCCACAAACTGGTCGGTGATGAATTTTTCCACGCCATGGCAGGGGTTTACTTGCGGCAACATCCGCCCACATCGCCAATGCTGATGCTCTATGGCGACAAGATGCCCCAATTTCTGCGCCGCTTTGGGCCCGCAAAAACGCTGCCCTATCTGTCCGATATCGCTTGGGTCGAAGACCTGATGCGCCATGCCTATCATGCCGCAGATGCCACCCCAATTGATGCAGCAGCCCTTGCAAAGCTGGCCCCAGAAAAACTCATGGCGACGCGGTTCGCATTCGCGCCCGCGACCTACGCACTCACCTCGGATTACCCGATCTACAGCATCTACCTTGCCAACACGACAACAGATGCGCCCAATCCCGTGATGCGGCCCGAATCCATGTTGATCACGCGGCCAAAATTTGACCCGCAACAAGCCCTGATCAGCCCTGCAACCGCCTCCTGCATCACCTCTTTGATTGCGGGGAAATCGCTTGGTGTGGCCATGACAACGGCGGGCGACGATCTTGATCTGGGTGCCACCCTCGGCCTGCTTCTTGCACAAGGCTGCATCACCGCATTAAACTGAAAGGCATTGATATGTTTGCACTTTATGAAAAAATAACCCCGCGTTTGGATATTTCCGGCGACGTCATGTTGCCGACCCTGTCGCGGCTGGTTTTTGCCGGCGTCCTGCTGATGTATTTCTGGAATTCGGGGCTGACAAAACTGGGCGAAGGTTTTTTTGGCTTTCTTACGCCAAGATCAGGCGCCTATGCGCAGATTTTCCCCAAAGCCTTCGAGGCCGTCGGATACGATACCGCGCAACTGTCGGTCTTTCATTGGGCCGTGGTCACCGCAGGCACGATCGCGGAATTCGCTTTACCCCTGCTTATCATTCTGGGGTTAATGACCCGTTTATCCGCCCTCGCCATGATCGGCTTTGTGGTGGTGCAATCGTTGACGGATGTTTTTGGTCACGGCGCGGAATTTGGTGGCTGGTTTGACCGCATGTCGGGCGGATTGATCGCCGATCAAAGAGCGTTCTGGATACTGGCGCTGCTGGTTTTGGTCTTCAAAGGCGCGGGGCCTATCTCATTGGATCGCTTGGCTAAAAATGTGCTTTAGGCTCATCTGGCTTGCCCGCAGCAATTGCGAGGATACCACCGAGGGCCGCAAAACCGATGGGGAACATCGTGCCCACGTTAAACCCGAAAGCCGTGTAAAAAAGCGCGGCAGAGACTAAAAGAAGCCCACCCCCCCAAAGCGCGCGCATTTTGGCCATTGCCCCACCTGCGATGGCCAGCAATGGCGCCATGAAGCTGGCAAAGCGAATCAGCCCCGGATTATCGAGCGAAAACAAGTCGTTGACTTCGGGGCGGGCGGAGGAGAGTTCGGCGTAGCCGTAGCCGAAAAGGCCAACGACGATGCCCATGAGGCCTGCGATGATGCCGAGTGTGAGGGCTGCGTTGCGCATTGTAGTCTCCTGTTAACTTGCACATCACGTAGACGTGGACGGGTTAGGTTTCAAGCACTTGTGCAGCCACGTCCGGTTTCCAGCCGATGGTCCATGTGCCGTTTTTACAGATCACGGGGCGTTTCATCAAGGTCGGGTGGGCCGCCAGTAAGATGCTGGGATCACTGGTTTTTTCAGCATCCGTAAGGCCGCGCCATGTGGTCGAGGATTTGTTGATCGCGGCGTCGCCGAAATGCGAAATGATGGTGGAAATGTCATCTGGTGTGAGGCCATCGGCGCGCACATCGGTGATTTCCAAGGTCTGACCGGAGGCGAGAATTGCCTTTTGCGCGCGGCCGCAGGTGTCGCAAGATTTGAGGCCGAAGACGCGCATATTAATACCTTTCAGGCGAATCGATTGGGGGTTTCGGGCGTATTATTCGCGTATGACACGCGTATGATTTGCGTATGCCACGGCTACAGCCATGCGGATTGTGCGGCGGCGTCCCAGCCGAGGGTGTATTTTTCACCATCGGTGATGACAGGGCGCGCCATGAGGGCGGGTTGGTCTGCCAATTGTGCGTCAGCCTCAGAAGCGCGCAGCCATGCGTTGAGATTGCGGTAGGTTTGGGATTTTGTGTCCACCAGAGTGTCGCCAAATTCGGCGATCAGCACGGCCCACTCGGCGTCTGACAGACGGTCAGCGCGGACATCGCGGAAGGTCACATCATGCCCCGCCTCGGCAAGCGCTTTGCGGGCTTTGTTGCAGTCGGAACATGTTGGCAGGCCGTAGAGGATCATTGGTTTGGCTTTCGGGTTGGCGCAATTTCACCCAGTCTACATTCACAATCCATTAACTGCCATAAGCGATAATTCGGTATGTCCAATTACCGCCGCCCGAAGCGACATGGCGCGCAAGTATTCTTCACCGTAAATTTGGCCGACAGGACGTCGGATTTATTAGTGCGCGAGATTGAGACCTTGCGACAGGTCGTGGCCAATACCCGCGAAGAGCGACCATTTGAGATTGATGCATGGGTCGTTTTGCCCGACCATATGCATTGCGTTTGGACGTTACCCGATGGGGACCGCGATTTTTCGATGCGGTGGAATGTGATCAAGGCGCGGTTTTCATTTGCGATGGCGGCGGGGCGGCAAAGGCCAAGCCATATCGCGCGGCGTGAGAAAGGCATTTGGCAGCGCAGGTTTTGGGAACACCATATTCGGAACGATGACGATTACGCAGCACACGTGAATTATTGTTGGATCAATCCCGTGAAGCATGGATTGGCCGCGACACCCGACGCGTGGCCGTATTCGTCATACCATCGGGACAACCCGTAGGGTGCGCGTTTATGCGCACCGATGTGGAGCGTTTATGCGCACCGATGTTGGCCGACGGGTGGTGGGGTGTTTGTGGCGAGGGTATGGTGCGCATAAACGCGCACCCTACGGCTCGCTATAAACTCGCATCATCTGAAACAGTTACTATCATTCGGCCGTCTTCAGTTTCTTTACCAAAGTCCTTATACCAAACATCTTGAAGGTCCGAGGCTTTGACGGCAACGACCGAATTGCTGTATTTCACAAATAGCCCATTGATCCGCTTCATATCTTCATCATCCAATACAATTGGAATCACTGAATCGGATGTTCCATAGACTTTGAGAATTATTCGAGGATGAAGAACCAAATATACTTCATTACCTGGGGAAAGGATAACATCTGATATCGCACTTTTCCCCTGCGTATTTGAAACCGTATTTATTATGAACGGCTGAGAACCAAGAATGAAATTTCGAGCTTCGTCGTTTGGAATACAAAAATGAAACCCGCGGTTTTCGATCTCTTTGCCGAGATCTTTCAAATCAAATTGTGCAGCTGCGGTTGCCACCTCCCCTAAAAGAACTCTTTCTCTACCATATCGGTCATATGCGGCGTCTTTTCTGAATCCACGCTCAATGAAACGTGCTATTCGCGACAACGTCATTGAAAGGCGTATCAACGGAAGCCTAGATGCGTGGTTAATAAGAGTGGGATTTCTCATAACAGTGCGGATTAGGAGTTTTGCTAAAAATTCACGCTGAGAGTCAGTCAAAACAAATTCTTTGTTATTATGATAGCCAGTTACAATTTCATCAATTTTGGAACGTGAACTATTATCAACGTCTTCGGCCAAAAAAATTTCCGCCGAGCTATCCCTGACGCCATTCACGTTCCATTTTGAATAGAGGTAATCAACAGAATGAACTGATCTAGGGTTTCGCGGTTCGAGTTTACCTCCACTTAACTTATCCCAATATATTACTTGGTTGGACAAGCCCTTGAACTGCGAAACGATCGATTTGGCCACAAAATGGTTGTTTTTGAATTTACTCAATTGAGCCTACCCCACAGCCTCCATAAACTCGCGCCACTCGCCCTTGCTCATGCCCGACGTTTCCTGCGTCACCTCTTCACCTTTCAACATCTTGCGCACACACTCCAAAGCTTTGCCAGAGAGGTTGGCGCCGCCCATGCGGTAGTCCTCGAATGCGCCGTAGGCGGCGGGGACCCAGTCGGCGACGACTTGGCAGATGGCATCGGCGTAGACCCGAATTTCGTATTGGGCGTGGGCGTCGGCGCGTAAGCGCAGGAAGTGGAAGAGGTTGTGCAGGTCCACTTTCCAATACCACTGTGTGTAGATGTTTGCGGGCAGGTTCATGCGGGCAAGTTCGCGGGCGAGGCCTTGTTTTGCGTCGCCGTTTGCGTCGACCTCGCCGATCATTTCGGCGTAGTGGTCGTAGGTGCGCGCAGCATCCCCTTTGAGGATTTCGAGCACGCGGGCGGCTTCATCGCCTGTTAAGGCTTCGCCTCTACCTTGGTTATTGATGACAGATTGTGCCGCCAGTTGAGAGGGTTCGGGGATGTAGAATTCACGGTCAAGGATGGAGTAGCGAGCGGAGTATTCGTTGACGTTGGCGGTGCGGTGCCTGATCCACTGGCGTGCCACAAAGACGGGCAATTTGACGTGTAGTTTGATCTCGCACATCTCGAAGGGGGTCGAATGCCAGTGGCGCATGAGGTAGCGGATCAGCCCTTCGTCGTTTTGCACGGATTTGGTGCCTTTGCCGTAGGACACGCGGGCCGCTTGGCAAATCGCACTGTCGTCGCCCATGTAGTCGATGACGCGGACAAAGCCGTGATCGAGCACATCAATCGCTTTATACAGGTGTTTTTCCATGCCGGGGGCGGTGGCGCGCAAAGTGGGCTGCGGGTTGGCGCGCAGGGCGTCGATTTCGGCAAGCTGTTCGGGTGTCAGCGGCATGATGCGCTCCTGTAAGGTATGAGTCGTGGGCACTATATCCGGAGGATACAGCGGAAAGAACCTCACACTCGCGGAAAAAGTGCAGGTGGGTTCGGAGTTGCGGATTGACTCGTGGCGCTGCGGACCAGATGATTACGACAACAAGATAATTTACAGGCTTATTGATATGTTTCGAATTTTCCCTGCGGTTTCGTTATTGGTGCTGGTGGCGGCCTGTTCGTCAGGCAGCCAGCCGCTTGACTTTGGCACCGCGACAGACGGAGGCACGACACCTGTTACGCCGACCGAAGATACCAGCACGCTAGAGGTCGGGACCGATCGGCCTTCGGGCGCAGCGGGGCCGACATCAACCAACGGTATATTGAGATTCGAGGCCCGCACTGGGAACGGTGGTGGTCTTGTTAGTGACGTGTCTTACAATGCTGTAGACGATACGTTCCTCGTCGATAACCTAGGGTTTGATGGCGAGAATATCTATACCCGCGGGGATGCTGCAACAGCCGTTGCATCACTGAACGGCTATAGTGTTTTTGAGGCCGAACTGACGACGCCGGATTCACTCACCGGCGTGCCGATTAACCAAATTAGCCCTTACCGCGCCATTCTTGGGATTAGCAAGAATGATGCGGGTAGTGAGGCGCGGACATCATTCGCAATTGTGCGCACGGGTGGCTACATCAATTACGGTTTTGGCGGGTTCGTCTACGAACGCAACGGCGGCGCCACAGTGCCAACAACCGGTCAGGCGCAGTTTCGCGGTGACTACGCAGGCATCCGAGTTTTCCAAAATCGGGGCGGTTTGGAATATACCACAGGCAACATGACAATGGAAATCGATTTCAACGACTTTAACGCCAACGATGCCGTGAAAGGATCGATTACGAACCGCGCACTTTTCGATTCAAGCGGGAACGAAATCACGCTTTCGGGCAGCACAATTCAACTGCCAAATATGGGTTTTGTTATTCAGGAAGGCTCGTCAAGCTTAACAGAAAACGGCGAAATCAGCGGATCATTGTTTAGCTCGACGGTAAATACTGCCGGTAATCTTGAGAACTACGAAACTGGCACATACTACGGTATCATGGCAGGTGACGCGACGGATGTGAACGATGGTGGTGAAATCGTCGGCGTATTTGTCGTTGAATCGACCGATCCGCGATACCAAACCACAGTCCAGGAGACTGGCGGCTTCATTCTCTACCGCTAAAAGATGAAATTATACGCAGTTTCCTTGTGTTACAGTCTTGTGTTTGCACAGCCGGTATTTGCGCAAACACAAGGTGACGCCATAAGCCGGGACGCATTTTTCGCGCTTGGTGTCACGTTGGTGCGTCAAAACAAGGCGCAGGATGCGGTGAATGTCGCGGATGCCTTGCTTGCGACACGCCCGAACGACCCCGCGACCCTATTGTTGCGGGCAGAGGTGGCCGTGCTTTTGGATGATTTCAAGAACGCAGCGGTGTTTGCGGCAAAATCCTATCGGAACACGCAGGACAAAAACCTGAAATTCGCAGCCGCCCGTTTGGCAGCCCTTGCGCATTCGCAACTGCAAAACGATACGCGGGCGCAAATTTGGCTACGCCGTGCCCGCCAAAATGCCCCCGATACACAGACCGCGCGTGCCGTTGCCGAAGATTATCAATTCTTGCGCCGCCGCAATCCGTGGTCCACGCAATTGCGTTTCGGGATCACCCCGTCGAGCAATATCAACAACGGAAGCGCAAACGCGACATCCCCCTTATTCAGCCCTTTTCTGGTGTTCGGGTTAGATCGCAATGCCCGCAGCCTGTCGGGCTACGCATTTTCCGGTGGCATCCAGACAAGTTACAGGCTGCGCGAAACTCGAACCGCCCTGACACGTGCGACATTCGAGATCGATGCGCAGACCTATGCCCTGTCAAACACCTCGCGCGCCGAGCTACGCACCGAATATGACACCTCTGTCACACTCTGCCGCGCAGAGCCCGATGTGGCGCTACAAGAGACCTGTCTGGCAGGGGTCACACCCGTTTCTACCGGGTCCGATTTTTCCGACGCGACACTGTCATTTGGCATCAACCACCGGCAGATATTAACCGCAGGCGCGCAGCCGACCGATTTTGGCATCAAGGTCGGGAAATCATGGTTCAGCGGCGAGGAATCGTCCTATTTTGTCGATGCCAGCATTTCCCATGCTTGGCAAATCGACGATCAGAACCGCATTTCAGCAATGATACGCGGCCAGAAACGCAGCTTTTATGCGGGTGCACCGGATGTAGATACCACCGAAATCAGCGCCCGCTGGAGCCGCGTACGCGTCAATAACGACCGGTTCCAATTGGGTATCAGCCTACGCGAAAGCCGATCTGACACGCCGGATGCGGATTATAGTTCCGTGATTTACAGCGCTGGTTATGATTTTTCCAAACCGGTTTACGGGCTACGTTTTGGCATTGATGCAAGTTTCGAGCAGCGCGATGTCGATTATTCATTCTTTGCGGGCGGCCCACGCGAGGACCGCACCTTGGGCCTGAATATGTCGGTCGCATTTGCCGAGATTGAATTCTACGGGTTTCGCCCTGTCCTGAACATCGACCTGCGCCGCAATGAAAGCACGCTGGACCTTTTCGACCGCGATTACCGCAGCGTCGGGTTTGATTTGCAGTCGTCTTTTTAGCAACCGGTCTCGCGGACCCGTTGTCAGTCGCGCGCGCTGTGATAGGTTTCCTTTAACCAAAGGAGACACAATGACCCTGACTTATTTGCACACAATGGTGCGCGTCAAAGATCTGGACGCATCGATCGCGTTTTTCCAATTGCTAGGCTTGGAAGAGACACGCCGTGTTGACAGCGAAGGCGGCCGCTTTACGCTTGTTTTCATGTCACCTCCGGGGCAACCCGAGTGCCCTGTCGAGTTGACATATAACTGGGACGGCGACGCGGGCCTGCCGTCTGACAGCCGCCATTTTGGCCATCTGGCATATCGCACCAGTGATATTTACGCGCTGTGTCAAACGCTGATGGACAATGGCGTCACAATCAATCGCCCGCCCCGTGATGGTCATATGGCCTTTGTGCGCTCGCCTGATAATATCTCGATCGAGTTGCTGCAAGAGGGCCCCGATTTGCCCAAGACCGAGCCGTGGGCCAGTATGCAAAACACCGGCACGTGGTAGGGATCAGGGTCATGGTGACGGCCGCGATGGTGCTGATTGCGGCACCGGCCTCTGCTTGCCGCTTGGCCCTTGTTTTGGCGTTGGATGTGTCGTCATCGGTTGATGCCGCCGAGGACCGGCTGCAACGCGCGGGGCTTGCCGCCGCCCTGATTGACCCCGATGTGCTGGCCGCGATTGTGGACGATCCTACCCCCGTGGCGCTCGCGGTCTTTGAGTGGTCGGGTCGTTTTGCCCAAGCCGAGGTATTGGAGTGGACGCTGCTGAACGCGCCTGCGGATGTCATTGCCGCCGCCGAAAAGATCGCCAATTCGACAAGATCGCGCAGTGATTTGCCAACCTCGATGGGCTCTGCCTTGGGCCATGCGGCGGTGGTTTTGACCCGCGCACCGGCGTGTTTGTTCAAGACGATTGATCTGGCAGGCGACGGCGTGAACAACGAGGGCTTTGGTCCGGCATTGGCCTATGGCGCGTTTCCATTCGAGAATGTCACCGTCAACGGGCTTGTGGTGTTGCCGCCCGATCGGGTCGAGGCGGCCGAGATTTTGACCTATTACCGTCGCGAGGTGATCCGTGGTCCGGGCGCATTTGTCGAAGTGGCACAGGGGTTCGAGGATTACGCCCGTGCGATGCGCCGCAAACTGCTACGAGAGTTGACCAGCCAGATGATGGGCGCGGCACCGGCCCTGCCTGCACCTGCGGGATGAGGTGGTTGGCCTGTCTTCTTTACCTCTGGGCGGGGGCGGCGCAAGCGGCTTGCGGGCAGGCATTGGCGCTGGGTCTGGATGTGTCGGGGTCGGTTGATCCGACCGAATACCAGTTACAGCGCGCTGGATTGGCCGCCGCCTTGACCGCGCCTGCGGTCGCGCAAGTATTGCTGGCGGGTGGGTCTGCGCCGACTGATATTGCGGTGTTTGAATGGAGCGGGCCCGCCCATCAGGTTCTGATCCAGCCTTGGGTGACGATCAGCGACGAGGCCACGTTAATGGCGGTGGCGGAAAATTTGCGCAATCGTCCAAGGGTCGCGGGTGATCTGACGACCGCGATTGGATCGGCGATGGTATTCGGGGTCGCGTTACTGGATCAACGGCCCGATTGCTGGCGGCGCACCTTGGATATTTCTGGCGACGGGCCTGCAAATACCGGACCGCGCCCGCAAGATTTGCCACCTGCCACGATCCCGCAGGATGTGGTGATCAATGGTTTGGTGATCGGCAATAGTGACACGTCGGGACGCCGCGCGCGCGCCGCTGACATCAAGGAGCTGTCGTCATATTACCGCGCTTACGTTATTCGCGGCGCGGGTGCCTTTGTCGAGGCTGCCTTGGGCTTCGAGGATTATGCAAACGCGATGGAACGCAAACTGTTGCGCGAATTGCAGTCACTGGCTTTAAGCGGAATGCCGGACCACAGGCCTATCACGGGTGTGTTGCAATAGATTAACCTGCTGCAACCACGCCGCGCGCATTGCTCAGTAGATATAGCGGATCTGTTCGGTCCAATACCGTTCCACCCGCCGCAGCGAGCCGGTGATATCCTCGATCCCTTGATGATCAAGCACCCCGCGCGACATTAGCCCCGCGGCATGGGTCGCAAAAAGAGTGCCGACAATTTTACGCACTTCACGGCCCTTTTCCGTCAGGCTGACACGCACAGACCGTCGGTCTATTTCGGATCTGTTGTGGTGCATAAACCCGGTATCCACCAGTTTTTTCAAGTTATAGCTGACGTTTGATCCTTGATAATAGCCGCGCGATTTCAACTCGCCTGCTGTCACCTCGTTGTCGCCAACATTGAACAGCAAGAGCGCTTGCACTGCGTTAATTTCCAACATGCCAACCCGTTCAAACTCGTCTTTGATCACGTCCAGCAACAACCGGTGCAGCCGTTCCACCAGGGTCAGGGAATCAAGATAGCTGTTCATGAATGCAGCGGCGCGGGCGGTATCGACGCCGCCCTCGGCTGGATCTACGTCTGAATGAATACTCATGTTCTGGTCTCCGACAATTTCTGCTCGGACTAAGATTTGAACCAAAAAAACGAAAATTCAGTTAAGCGTTGCCATAAAGTTTATGCAGAGGTCGCTACCCCTTTGGCCCCTGCTGCAATTTGCGTCACAAGCGCAAGGTAATGTGCAGGCGTCGGGAACTGCCCTGACACCCAGCCATAGATGTCATGGTCGTTCTCTTCGAGCAGCGCATTATAATGGGTCAGCCCCGCCACATCCATACCCGCCAAAGCGCGCGTTGCAAAATCCGACAGGATCAGGTCCATCTCTTTGATCCCGCGCCGCATCGACCGCATCTGCAACCGCTTGATCATCACATCGCGCGGTTCGCTCATGACGCGTCTTTTAGGGTCTGGCGCAACCGTTTCTCAAGCTGCCCAAGCTTCAACGCCGCATTTGCCATTTTGATCCGCAACCGGCGCATCTCGGTCAGGATCGCATTGGCATCCGCTGTAATCGGTGCCTCTTCATCTGGCCCGTCCGGCCCCGTGCCCACGCCTGTCAGCAACCAGCGCAAGGATACCCCCAACATCCCCGACAGCATTTGCAGCCGGTTCGCCCGAGGTTCCCGCAGGTCGTTTTCCCAAGCATCAAGTGTGCTTTGCTTCACCCCGATCTGGCCTGCCAAGCCCTCTTGTGACAGCCCTGCCGCCTCGCGCGCCCCTGCCAGCCGGTCGCCAAAGGTTGCGGCGTCTTCGCTAAACCAGCCGTTTTCGTCTGATTGGGTCATGATTTTAAGTCCTTATGCTTGCCACGAACGTGCTGTCACCCCTATGACATAGCTAACATTGTTTTGCCACCGGATGGACCTTATGACCTTTTTATCTGCGACACTCGACCGCGTGAAACCGTCACCCACGATTGCGGTGACCACCAAAGCCCAAGAGTTGAAGGCCGCCGGTCGCGATGTGATTGGTCTGGGCGCGGGCGAGCCTGATTTCGACACGCCGCAAAACATCAAGGATGCCGCGATTGCCGCGATCATGGCGGGCAAGACAAAATACACTGCCGTTGATGGCATCCCCGAATTAAAGAACGCGATCTGTGCCAAATTCAAGCGCGACAACGGGCTGGCGTATGCGCCCGATCAAGTCACCGTTGGGACCGGCGGCAAGCAGGTGCTGTTCAACGCCTTTATCGCCACGCTGAATGCCGGTGACGAGGTGATCATCCCTGCCCCTTACTGGGTGTCCTATCCCGATATGGTACTGCTGGGCGGCGGCACGCCTGTTGTGGTCGCAGCTCAGCTCGAGGCGGATTTCAAGATCACCGCCGCACAGTTAGAGGCCGCAATCACGCCAGCGACCAAGTGGTTCTTGTTTAACTCGCCGTCCAATCCCACAGGTGCGGGGTATTCTTGGGATGAGTTGCGCGCGCTGACCGATGTCTTGTTGCGCCACCCGCATGTCTGGGTGATGACCGACGATATGTATGAACATCTGGCTTATGACGACTTCAAATTCTGCACCCCTGCGCAAGTGGAACCCAAACTCTATGACCGCACCTTGACGGTCAACGGTGTGTCCAAAGCCTATGCGATGACCGGCTGGCGCATTGGCTATGCGGCGGGGCCCAAGCTGTTGATCGATGCGATGCGCAAGGTGCAGTCGCAATCCACCTCGAACCCCTGTTCGGTATCGCAATGGGCGGCGGTCGAGGCGCTGAATGGCACGCAGGATTTTCTGGCCCCGAATAATGCGTTGTTCGAGGGGCGCCGCGATTTGGTGGTGGACCTGTTGAACCGCGCAGAGGGCATCATTTGCCCTAAGCCCGAAGGCGCATTTTATGTCTATCCATCGATCGCGGGCTGCATCGGCAAAACGAGCATGGGCGGCGTTTTGATCGACAGTGACGAGATATTTGCAACGGCACTGCTGGAGGAAACCGGCGTGGCGGTGGTTTTTGGCGCGGCCTTTGGGCTTTCGCCAAACTTCCGCGTCAGCTACGCTACCTCAAACGCGGCCCTGCAAGAGGCCTGCAACCGGATTATCGCCTTTTGCGCGGGGTTAAAGTAGAGATTTATGGGTTCTGAACTCCCAGATTATTATTTCCGCATCCGCGAGAATGGTGCGGCGGTGTTCCGGGTTGATACCGAGAACCGGCAACGCCGTATTGAGATGGACCAGATCGCTCTTGTGAACGTCAACAAGGGCGAGGTCAAACCGCATGGTGACACCGAACTGAGCGAGGCGGATATCGCCGCCATTCAAGAGTGGCTGGACCACCGCCTGCAACTGCTGGCCCAGCGCGATATCGACGACATCCACCGCGCGGTGGATTACATGAACCTGACCACACAGTGGGTGCAGTCCAAGGCCAGTGAGGCCCAGCTTGAAGACGTGACCGATGCGCTGTTGCTGGCGATGCACGATCTGCGCACGGTCTTGGTGCGCAAAAAGGCCGAGCGAGTGATCAAGGCCCGTGAGCAAGAGTAATGCGCATAGGTAAGCTTTATTGACCTACCTGGATTTTCATGTCTAAATCACCCGACTGACATGAAGGACACGCAGATGGACTGGACCACAATTTTCGCCGACCGTATGGGCCGCATGAAGGCCTCTGAAATCCGCGAATTGCTGAAACTGTTGGACCAGCCCGATATCATTTCCTTTGCGGGCGGCATTCCCGATCCCGCGCTGTTTCCCGCCGCCGCGTTTCAGGAGGCCTTTGCGGGTGCCTTGTCGCCGGGCAAAAGCGAACAGGCGCTGCAATACTCGGTCTCGGAGGGCTACGCGCCGTTGCGCATCTGGATCGCAGGACAGATGGCGAAGATTGGCGTGCCTTGCGATGCCGACAACATCCTGATCACCTCCGGATCACAGCAAGCCCTTGATTACTTGGGGAAATTAATGCTGTCCAAGAACGACACCGCATTGGTCGGTTGGCCCACCTATCTGGGGGCCTTGGGCGCATTCAACGCCTATGAGCCGCAGTATGACAGGTTGGTGCCGCATGGAAACCGGTCAGCTGATGACTACGCACAGACCGCAGCATCCGCAGGGGGCCGCGTCAAATTCGCCTATGCCTCGGTTGATTTTGCCAATCCCACCGGCGAGACGCTTGACCTTGCCGCACGGCAAAACATTCTTGCGCTGGCCGATGATCTGGACTGCGCCGTGATCGAGGATGCCGCCTATCAGTCGTTGCGGTTCGACGGCGACGCAATCCCGCCCATGCTGGCGCTGGAAATTGCGCGCAAAGGCAGCATCGAGGCCTGCCGCACGATCTATTGCGGCAGTTTTTCCAAAACCCTGTCGCCGGGTCTGCGGGTCGGCTGGATCTGCGCCTCTAGGGATGTGATCGGGCGGCTTGTGCTGATGAAGCAGGCCGCAGACCTGCATTCCTCGACCATCAACCAGATGGCCATCTGCCATGTGGCGCAAACCATGTTCGACGACCATGTCGCCACCATCCGCGATGTCTACCGGTCGCGCCGCGACGCCATGCTTGACGCACTGGCCGCCCATATGCCCAAAGGCGTGCACTGGACCAAACCCGAAGGTGGCATGTTCATCTGGGTCACCCTGCCCGAGCGCATGAACGGGGGTGATCTGCTGGCGCAAAGCCTGACATCCCAGCGCGTGGCCTTTGTACCGGGGTCTGCGTTTTATGCCGACGGATCGGGAACAAATACCCTGCGCCTGAGTTTTAGCCGCACCGATGCGCCGACCATTGCAGAGGGGATCAAGAGGTTAGCCGCACTGATTGCGGCGGTGTGATCTTGACCGAGCGCATCCAGAACCGCCACATCATCAAAATCGCCGCAATCGTCAGTCCAACCACCAGCCCCAGCCAAAGTCCGGGCGCACCCAAGCCAAGTGTAAAGGCCAAAAAGTAGCTGGCCGGCAGCCCGATCATCCAATAGCTGATCGTCGCCATAATCATCGGCACGGCGGTGTCCTGCACCCCGCGCAACAGGCCCAGCGCCATGACCTGCAAGGCGTCCACCACTTGAAATAGCGCCGCCATCGCGAGCAACGACACCCCGATTTGCAACAACATGTCGCGGCTCGGCTCGTCGGGGTCAATGAACAGATTGATCAACAGTTCCGGCACCGTCAAAAACAGCGCCACAGTGAAAAAGGCAAACGCCGCCGACAGCGCGATCGCCACTTTGGCCCCACGTCGCAGGTTTTCCTCGTCGCGCCGCCCCAACGCCCGCCCTGCCCGCACCGTCGCCGCTTGGCTAAAACCGATATGCACCATGAAGGTGAGGCTCGCCAATTGGATCGCAATGCCGTGCGCTGCCAACTCAATCGTGCCGATCCAGCCCATCATAATTGCGCTGGCCGCAAACAAGCCGCCCTCGGCCAATGATGTCAGACCAATCGGATAGCCCAGCATGAACACCCGTTTGAAGATTTCCCAATCGCTGCGCCAGACGTTTTTCAACAGCTCGTATTGCGGCAATTTATAAAGCCCATAGCCGATCAGAATGATCACATTGGCCAAGGTCACCAACAACGAGGCAACTGCCGCCCCCTCAATACCCATCTCTGGCGCGCCCCAATTGCCAAAGATCAACGCATAGTTGACCACCACGTTCATCAGCGCGGTGCCAATCGTCGCCCACAAGATCACAACCGTATGTTCAAGCGCTGCAAGATAGGATTTCAGCGTCATCACCAAAAGCGCGGGCACCATCTGCCACGCCACGATTTGCAGATAATCCTGCGCCAATGCGGCCACCGAGGGTTCTTGGCCCATCGCGATCAAAATCGGCTCGGCCCACAAAAACGGCAAGGTGAACACAAACCCGTAGATCACCGACAGCCAGATCCCCATGCGGGTCACCCGGCGCACTTGGGTCTCGTCGCCCGCCTCGGCGGCCGCGGCCACCAGCGGTGTGACCGCAAACGCAAAGCCTGATCCCACGATGAAAACCACAAAAAACAGCGTCGTGGCGATTGTCGCGGCCGCCAGTGCCGCCACATCATACCAGCCCAGCATAATCGTATCGGTCATCTGGATCGCAAACTGCGCCATATTTGATGCAATCAGCGGCAAGCCCAGTTTGAGAATTGCGCGGCGATGATCAGTGTATGATTGTGGTATATGGGTCATTGCAACAGGCTTAGGCCCGATCATGCGCCCCGTCCAGTCAGGAGATGCCCCTCATGTCAAACGCCCTTATTTCGACCGCACAGACATTTTATACCGCCCTGTCCGACAATAATAACAAAGAGTGGTGGGCGCAAAATCGCGCTACTTATGATGAGCATCTCAAGCCTGCTGCATTAGCTTTGCTAGACGAAATCGCGCCCAAGCTTGCACACATCGCTGATAGCCCCGTGACCTGCAAACTGTTTCGCCCGCACCGCGATGTGCGGTTTTCCAAGGACAAGACGCCTTATAAGGCCCATTTGCATATGATGTGGACGCTTGATGTGCCCGCGCGTCAGGCGCCGGTGTTCTTCTTTGGCATCGGGGCCGGTTATGTGACTGCGGGTGCGGGCCTGATGGGGTTTGACAAACCGGTGCTGGAAGACTGGCGCAAGTTTGTCGACCTCGACACCCAGCGCGTTAACCAGATTATCGGCGCGGTCGAGGCCAAAGGGTTCGCCCTGCGCGACCCTGCCCTCAAACGCGTGCCAAGTGCGTATCCTGCCGACCACCCCGCTGCGCGGCTGTTGCGCATGAAGGGCTGTGTGGCGTCCAAAGATATTGGCACGCCCACCGACATGTCCCGCGCTTTGCTGGATGCATTCAAGGACCTCGCGCCGCTGGTCGCCCTGTTGTTACAGATCGCAGAGGCGTAGCCGCCTACCCCTCGGGCACATCCCGCCAGCTATGTTTGGGCGCAAAGCCAAGCATCGCTTTGGCCTTTTTAATGCTGTAAAATGTCTCGTATTCGCCCATCTGGTGCTTTTGCGGCACCCCTTGGTAGAACTGCGCCATGACCTGATCGCAGGTCAACGCGACCGACATATCGTCATTGGCGACGTTGAACACCTGATAGCCAAGCCCGTCGGTTTTCAGACAACAGTCAACCATATGCCCCAGATCGCGCGCATCGATATAGGCGAAAATATTGCGCCGACGCAGCGCGGGATCAGCCATGAACGCGGGGAAATGTGTGGCATATTCATGCGGCTCGATCACATTGTTGATCCGCAGCGCATAGATGTCGGCCCCTGTGCGGGCCTGAAAACTGCGCGCGGTGGCCTCGTTGCACACCTTGGACATCGCGTAACTGTCATGCGGCACAGTGGGGTGGTCTTCGTCAATCGGCACAAAGTCGGGTTTTAATTCACCATCGGCAAAACACACCGCATAGGTCGTCTCGGACGAGGCGATAATAATCTTGGGGATACCCAGCTTGGTGGCCGCCTCTATCACGTTATAGGTGGTCTGGGTATTGGCCGCGAAACATGCCCCATCCGTGCCGATCATCACACGCGGCACGGCGGCAAAATGCACCACCGCATCGTATTTGGGCACGCCGGTGCCTGCATCCAGTTCCGCAAAATCCACAAACTGCGACATCGCCCCGATGACCTGACCAAAATCCGCAAGATCCACCTCCAACTCATGGGTGCCATCCTTCGAGATCACCTGATCGGCGTTGATGACATGGTGGCCTTGGGCGCGCAAATACGCCACCGCATGTTTGCCCGCCTTGCCGCTGCCGCCTGTGAAAAATACCCGCATTTTCGCCCCCGCATCAGTGTCTTTGGTAATATTAGCGCCAAGCCTGCAAAGATGGTAGGCTTGGCGCAGACTACAATGATCAATAAGGGGAAACGTGATGGGTGAGCTGACAAGTGGCGTAAATTTTCTGGCCGTGATTGTGGGGGCAGTTGTGGCCTTTGTCGTGGGCTGGGCATGGTATTCGCCCAAGGTTTTTGGCGAAAAATGGGCCGTTGGGTCCGGCGTCAAGATGGATGCCGCCAGCAAAATGCCGGTCGCCGCAATGGCCGCCCAAGGCATCGGTCTGTTCCTGATGAGCTGGTTTGTCGGCGTCACAGCTGCCAGCAACATGCTCGCGACCGTCATACTGGCGACCGTGGCCTTTGCGGTTCTGGCTTACTCGGGCAACACATTCTCGGGCAAAACCGCCTATGCGCGCAATGTTGACGCGGGTTACTGGATCGTGGCCTTGGTCGTCATGATCCTTGCGCAGGGATTGCTTTAAATCATCGGCACAAAGGGGCACCTCGCCCCTTTCACCTGCCGCCGCGCCCTGCCATACTATGCCAAACGTCAAAAAGATGAGCAGCACATATGGCAAACGACCTTTTGTCCACCAGCAACGCAGATGACTACAACGCCTCGTCCATCGAGGTTCTGGAGGACATGGAGCACGTCCGCCTGCGCCCCGGTATGTATATCGGCGGCAAGGACGAGCGCGCGTTGCACCATATGGTCGCCGAGATCATCGACAACTCGATGGATGAAGCGGTCGCAGGGCACGCCACATGGATCGAGGTGGAATTACACGCCAATGGGCACTGCACGGTGCGCGACAACGGGCGCGGTATCCCCACCGATCCACACCCCAAACAGCCCAACAAATCCGCTCTTGAGATCATCTTTTGCACATTAAACGCAGGCGGCAAATTCTCTGGCGACAGCTATCAGACCTCGGGCGGCTTGCACGGGGTTGGCAGTTCCGTGGTCAATGCGCTGTCGGATCATTTGCGGGTCGAAGTGGCGCGCAACAAAGAACTGTTCATGATGGAATTTTCGCGCGGGATCCCCCAAGCCCCCTTGGCCAAGATCGGCGCGGCCCCAAACCGGCGCGGCACCGCCGTGACATTCCACCCCGATCCGGAAATTTTCGGCAAACTCACACTCAAACCCGCGACCTTGTTCAAAATGGCCCGGTCCAAGGCTTATTTGTTTTCGGGCGTGGAAATCCGCTGGAAAACCGAGATCAACGACGAGACCACGCCGCTGTCGGCCACGTTCAAATTCCCCGGCGGTCTGGCCGATTACCTGAATATCACGCTTGCCGGTGCAACGGTCTATTCCGAGACGCCATTTGCCGGCACCGTGTCATTTGTCGATAAATTCCAAGTCCCCGGCAAGGTCGAATGGGCGATCAACTGGACCCCTGCGCGCGACGGATTTATCCAGTCCTATTGCAACACCGTGCCCACCCCCGAGGGCGGCACCCACGAGGCCGGTTTCTGGTCGGCGATCCTGAAGGGGATCAAGGCCTACGGCGAACGTGTGAACAACAAAAAGGCAGCCCAAATCACCCGCGACGACCTGATCACAGGCGGCTGCGCGCTGGTGTCATGTTTCATCCGCGAGCCTGAATTTGTGGGCCAGACCAAAGACCGGCTGGCCACCACGGACGCGCAACGCATGGTGGACCTCGCGGTGCGCGACCACTTTGACAACTGGCTGGCCGCCGACACCAAAGCGGCCGGTGCGATCCTAGATTTTCTGGTGCTGCGGGTCGAGGAACGCCTTCGCCGCAAGATGGAAAAGGAAACCGCGCGCAAGACCGCCACCAAGAAACTGCGCCTGCCCGGCAAACTGACCGATTGCTCCTCCAAAGACCGCGCCGGCACCGAATTGTTCATCGTGGAGGGCGACAGTGCGGGCGGATCAGGCAAAGGCGCGCGCAACCGCGTGAACCAAGCGCTGCTGCCGCTCAAAGGTAAAATCCTCAACGTGCTGGGGGCGGCGTCTGGCAAGATCAATACCAACGCCGAAATCAACGATCTGTGCGAGGCTTTGGGCGTCGGCATGGGCAGTAAATTCAACGTCGACGACCTGCGCTATGACAAGATCATCATCATGACCGACGCGGATGTGGACGGGGCGCATATCGCAGCACTTTTGATGACCTTCTTCTTCACCCAGATGCGGCCCCTGATCGACAAAGGGCATCTTTATCTGGCCTGCCCGCCGCTTTACCGGCTGACCCAAGGCGCGCACCGCCTGTATGTGACCGATGATGCCGCCAAAAATGAAGCGATGGAAAAGGGCTTGGGCGCGCGCGGTAAAATCGACGTGCAACGGTTCAAAGGCTTGGGCGAAATGGACGCAAAAGACCTCAAAGAAACCACCATGGACCCCGCCACCCGCAAACTGATCCGCGTCACGATCATCGACGACGAACCCGGCGACACCGCCGATCTGGTCGAGCGTTTGATGGGGAAGAAGCCGGAATTGCGCTATCAGTATATTCAGGAAAATGCCCAGTTCGTTGAGGAGTTGGATGTTTAGATGAAGAGCGAATTCTTTGCTTGGGATAAGCTTGATCCAGAAAATGCTAAGGCTGCCCGAAGGTCACTTTTAACTTTCTCAATCATAACACTCCTTGTTGCGAATTTGACCTTTCTATCGGATCGGTTTTCTTTCTTTGGATTTTTGATTGCAGTAACTCAAACTGAATTAGTCGCACTTGGCCGAATACTGTCTAGTATTATTTTGAGCGCATTTTTGTTAATGGATTTTCCAAATTGGATTGCCAGTATATCCAGTATTCACTCAAATCGCGTGCAGCTAAAGCAGACCAAAGCGGCAATGTCCTTGGCTGAAGACTATGGATACCATGAAGAAGGCTACGAAAATTATGATGAATTCAGAGAAATGCAGAATGACCATGAAACCAATTTGAAACGAATTATTGGAAACTATCAGAAAACCGCTTTTAGCTTTGAGGCAGTGGGAAAAATAATTCTTACAATTGTTCTACCAATCGCTATCGGTTTAATTGCCATCTTTAAGCCTTACTCTTTGAAGGCACTTATTCAGTATCTTTCTTAGCGTGCCGTAGGGTGCGCGTTTATGCGCACCATTCGTGCAATTGGTCGTAATCTCTGCGCATAAACGCGCACCCTACATGGGCGTGGATTGGCGACACCAGAGTTTTGCGCTTCACTCCTGCACCCCCTCCAAATACTCCGTCAGCGCCAGCAGTTTAACGCCTTGCTGGCTGATAAAGCCTTTGACGTCAATTGGCTGCTCGAAGACCTCCATGAACGCGGGGCAGGTGCCGTGATCCCGCCAAAAGCAAACCAAAAGTACCAGCGTGACTATGATCGTGAAGTTACAAATGGAGACATCTGGTCGAAAATTACTTCGTAAAGATCAAGGAATTCAGAGGGGTCGCAACACGTTACGATAAAACAGGTAACAGCTATGCCGCCAACTGGAACCTCGTCGCAGCGTTAGTCGCTTCAAAGTAAATGTCCACAGGCCCTAGGTCGCCGTGGTGCGAAAAAAAACTCACCCACAATCGGTGGGCGCATCACCACATCGACCAGCTTCATCCTTGACGATGCGCCAATTTGGGGCGGGATACACAGGCCGCCATCGACACATACGCCCGTCAGGACAAGATGATCTCGATGTTTTGCGCTTCGAGCACATCCGCCAAGGTGCCAACAGGGTGTCGGTCCGTCACAAGATGTCCAATCTCGCCGATACCGGCGACATTCACCAAATGCCGCTGCCCGAATTTGCTGCCGTCGATCAAGAAATGCCGCGCACTACTCTGTTCCAGCATCGTGCGCTTCACCGCAGCAAACCCCGCAATCGCTTCGCTTACGCCAGCATCGCTCAGCGCGGACGCCCCCAAGTAGCAAGCGTCAACATGATAACGCCGCAGGAACGCGCAGGTCTCGGTGCCAATCAAAGCCGCTTCTTCGTTCAAATATCTGCCAGGAGCCATGATGACATGCGCCGCCGCCGAGGTGCCAAGTATCATTGCGACCTGCAAGCTATTGGTCACCACCGTGACCTCCGTGCCGAACACACAAAGAGCGCGTGCAAACTCCATCGCGGTCGACCCCGCGTCGATCATCAGTGTTTGGCCGTCTTGCACCAGACTGGCCGCTTTGTGGGCCACGCGCCGCCGTTCATCAAGACGCTCGCGCTGCCGCTCGTCCAGCACCCGATAGGTTCCCGACGCGCCAGGCGAGGCACCACCATGGGATTTCTGCGCAAGGCCTTGCGCACTTAAAAACGCGATATCGCGCCGCACTGTTTCAGTTGTCACACCAAACATCGCCGCCAAATCTGACACCCGCACATGCGGCGCCAAACGAAGCTCCAACAGAATTTGCGCGTGGCGGTCCTGTTTTTTCAAGTTTCGCTGGTCGGTATCACTGCTCATGCTGGGCTCCTTAATCATTTTTTGGACAATACCAAATTTATTATCGAATAATGTTGCAAGTCGAAAGCTTTGATGTTGGTATTCACTATAAAGGTTTCGCCGCTCTCGGCGGGACACATCAGGGAGGAGACATATATGCCTAAGGATATCATTTTCGGAGCAGGCCTTTTGGCGGCCATTGCCTTTACAGGCACCGCCGCGTTTGCACAGGAAGAATGCGCTCAGCGCGGTGCGTTGGATGTCATGTATTGCGACGCTGACGGCGACCTTGTTGCCGATGCACCGACAGACCCCAGCAAACTGAAAGACCCGTCAACCCTCGTCTTCGCTTACACCCCCGTCGAGGACCCCGCGATTTATGCGGATATCTGGACCCCGTTCATCGAACACCTCAAAACAGTCACTGGCAAGGACGTGCAGTTCTTCGCGGTGCAATCAAACTCCGCCGAGGTCGAGGCTATGCGTTCGGGCCGTCTGCATGTCGCAGGCTTTTCCACCGGACCGACACCTTTTGCCGTGAACCTTGCGGGCGTCGAACCCTTCGCCATCATGGGCGCGGATGACGGTCAGTTTGGCTATAAGCTGCAAGTCTTTACACAGGCAGACAGCGACATCATGGAAGTCGCTGACCTCAAGGGCAAGCGCGTCGCGCACACATCCCCCACGTCAAACTCAGGCAATCAGGCACCCCGTGCCCTGTTCCCCGCGTTGGGCGTCGTGCCAGGTGAGGACTATGAAGTGGTCTACTCGGGCAGCCATGATCAGTCGATCCTCGGTGTGGTTGCTGGCGACTATGACGCGGCTCCGGTCGCATCCGAAGTTGTCAATCGTATGGTAGAACGCGGACTTTACGACCCCGCAGACGTGCGCATGATCTGGGAAAGCGACCCGTTCCCGACCACGTCCTACGGTCTTGCCAATGACCTGACACCAGAGCTGAAAGCCAAAATCAAAGAAGCCTTCTTCACCTTTGATTTCGAGGGCACCGCACTGGGAGAGGAATTTGCCGGGGTCAGCAAATTCGTGCCGATCACCTACAAGGAACAATGGGCCGTCATTCGCCAAATCCAGTCGGCCAATGGTGTCGAATACACACCACAAGGTCTTGCGGCTGAATAAAATGACACGGCGGGGCCGGCACATTGCGCCGGCCCCATCATTGCACCGACCCCATCATTGCACCGCCCCCGCCCATCGCACCGACCCCGCCCATAAGGTTTCCTCCATGCTGAAAATCACCAACCTCGTCAAACGCTACGGCGGCGGCGATCCGGTCCTGAAAAACCTCGACCTGTCAATCGCGGGCGAAAGCGTCGTGTCGATCATCGGATCCTCCGGTGCGGGTAAAAGCACGCTTTTGCGCTGCATCAACCGGCTGGTCGAACCGACGTCTGGATCAATCAATCTCAACGGAACAGAACTGACCAGCCTGCGCGGCAAGAACTTGCGCTTAGCACGGCGCAAAATCGGTATGGTTTTCCAAGGCTTCAACCTCGTCGACCGCCTGACCGTGATGGAAAACGTCCAGTCAGGGCGACTTGGGTATATCTCGACCTGGGCCGCGATGACGCGGCGCTATCCCAAAGAGGATATTCGCCGCGCTTTCGAACTGATGGAACGCGTGGGCATCGCACATTATGCCGACACACGCGCCGACCAGTTGTCGGGGGGCGAACGCCAGCGCGTCGGCGTCGTGCGTGCCCTGATGCAGGACCCTGACATCTTGCTCGCGGATGAACCAACAGCTTCGCTTGACCCCAAAACCTCCGAACAGATCATGGGTCTGTTGCGCGATCTGGCGGGCGAACTCAAGCTCCCTGTCGTGATCAACATTCACAACGTAACCGAAGCCAAAGAATACACCGACCGCATCGTAGGAATGCGTTATGGCCGGATCATTTTCGACGACAAACCAGCGATGCTTGATCAGGCCGCGATGGATGAAATCTATGCCGGCAGCCCCCATGCCGATCGCAGCGGCGAAATGGCGGATGCAGTATGAGCCCGCCGCGCGACACATGGAAAAAACCGCCCCTTATTGCAAATACTACCCTGCGTTGGGCGGTTTATCTTAGTGCGATTGCCTATTTCGGCTGGGTCAGCCTGTCCATGCCGATCGACTGGAACCGCGTGGCCGAAGGTATCGGGCGGGCGGGCAAAATTTTTGGCGGCGCCTTCCCTCCCAGCTTTGAACGCAGCGAGCTGCTGATCGACGGCTTTCTTGAAAGCCTCAAGATCGCAGTGCTGGCGACGGCAGGCGGGGTGCTGTTGTCGATCCCCATCGCCTTCATGTCCGCCAGCAACATGGCCCCGCGGCCCGTCTTTTACCTAGGCCGCGCCATCATCATTATCGCCCGCAGTTTCCACCCCATCATCGTGGCCATTCTGTTTGTTAAGGCCGTGGGCTTTGGCCCCTTTGCGGGTGTGTTGACGCTGATCGTCTATTCGATCGGTTTCGTCGCCAAGATGCTGGCCGAACGGATCGAGGAAATCGACTTTGGACAAGTCGAGGCGATGCGCGCCGCCGGTGCGCCCTATCTGTCGACCCTGTTCTATGCGATTTTCCCACAAATCATGCCACGCCAGATCGGCCTGACCATCTACCAACTGGATTCGAACCTGCGCGCCTCCGCGATTGTCGGACTTGTCGGCGCGGGCGGAATTGGCGCCACACTTGCAAATGCCTTCGGGCGCTATGACTATGACTTCGCGCTGGCCATCACGATCGTCATCGTGGGCGCGATCCTTGTGTCAGAAGCCATCAGCGGCATCATTCGGAAACGCATTCAATGACCTCTCTTACCGAAAAATTTGGCCGCGACGACTGGGCCCGCTTCACCCTGCGGCAACGCATGACGCGATATGCGGCGCTGCTCGGCTGCGGCCTTATCCTCGCTTGGGCGCTGACATCGATCGAGGTGATCTGGCCGTGGGTCTGGAGTGCCCCCGAACAAATCGGCGATTTGTTCGGACGCATGTATCCGCCCGACCCCAGCAACCTTGCCAGTATCTTGAGCGTGCTTTGGGACACGGTGAATATCGCCACCTTCGCCACCGCGTTTGCCGTGCTGCTCTCTTTGCCCGTGGCCTATATTTCAGCACAGAACACGACACCGAACCGGGCGACACTGTGGCTGGGGCGGCTGATATTGGTCACCTCCCGATCCGTGAATACGATCATCTGGGCGCTCTTATTCGTTGCCATATTCGGGCCAGGCATCGTTGCGGGTATTATCGCAATTATGTTCCGGTCCATCGGGTTTATCGGTAAACTTCTGGGCGAGGCGATCGAAGAAATTGACAAACGCCCGGTCGAAGCCCTCGAGGCCACAGGTGCCTCGCGCTTCAAAGTCATCATCTACGCCATCGTGCCTCAGGTCATGCCGACCTTTTGGGCTGTCGCGATCCTGCGCTGGGACATCAACTTGCGGGAATCTACCGTGCTCGGCCTCGTCGGTGCCGGTGGTATCGGGATTGTCCTGCAAGGCGCCATCGATACCTTCAACTGGCCCGAAGTCGCCACGATCCTGCTCGCAATCATCGTTCTGGTGATCATCGGCGAGGTCATCTCGGCCTTCTTGCGGCGCCGCATTCTGTGACCGGCAATCACGGCATTGATCCATCCAAAGCCTTCGCAGCCTACCTGCGTATCAACCACCGCCTGCCGATGATGACCGGCGGCGGTGCTGCAAAGCGGGCCGCGTTCAACGACATCGTGGCCCCCTTTGATCTTATCCTGTTCGACGCCTACGGGGTGCTGAACGTCGGTGAAACGGCCATCCCGGGTGCGGCCGCGACAGTCAGCGCACTGCGTGCTGCGAGCAAATCAGTCGCTGTGGTGTCGAACTCGGCGGCTTACCCCAAGGCCCGCATGATGGCGCGCTATGCCACGCTTGGCTTTGACTTCGCACCATCCGAGGTCGTGACGAGCCGCGAAGCACTCTTGCAGCGCATAGCGCGTGAACCCCGCCTGCGCTGGGGCGTAATGCTGAACCCGGACTCTGACATGGGCGAAATCGCCGCGCTTGATACGGTTATCCTCACAGATGCGCCCGCAGACTACGATCTGGTCGACGGGTTCCTGCTGATCGGCGCCGATGGCTGGACCGAACGGCGGCAAAAGCTGCTGGAGGCTTCACTCGCGCGCGCGCCGCGTCCTGTCTTTGTCGGCAACCCCGATCTCGTCGCCCCGCGCGAAAACGGTCTGTCGCTCGAACCGGGATGGTTTGCACACAGGCTCGCGGACGCCACCGGAATCGCCCCCGTGTTCCTTGGCAAACCTTTTCCAGACATTTTCAATCTGGCAATGACACGCTTGGCGACACCGATCCCTCCCAAACGTGTCCTCATGGTCGGCGATACCCTGCATACTGACATCCTTGGCGGACGTCAGGCGGGGTTTGCCACCGCTCTGGTCACGGCACACGGGTCGCTTACACGTCTCGACGTGGACGATGCCATTGCAAGATCTCAAATCGCTCCGGACTTTATCGTCGCGCAGATTTGACAGCGCGCTGCGTGGTTTTTTTCTCTTGGATGACGAATGAGTCCACCCTAGAGTCGGACCCTGACGGATTTGGTCGGGGAAATATGGCGTGATCGACATCGGATTTTCAAGTGAAATACGACGTTGGGCGCTGCGTGAAGAGATGCCACACGACCAAGACGACGGTGATCGACTTTGCGAGGCCAAGTGATTTTTCACCTGATCCGCTTACGATGATCTGCGGCTAGGCGCGCGCGCGTCTGGCGACGGCGATACGCGCGGAGGTATCGGAGTTTATGATGGGGCACGCGCACCTATTGGATAATGAAGGCCGCCACTGCAGCCTTTGATCTCTTTGTGGAAACCTACGGCGTCACATACGAGCGGGCGGTCAAAAAGCTGACCAAAGATCGCGACGTGTTGCTGACATTTTACGCCTTTCCAGCTGAACACTGGCAACCACATCCGCACAACAAACCCGATCGAAAGCGTCCTTGCCACCGGACGCAACCGAACCCGAAAGACAAAGGGGTGCCTCAACCGCAAAACGGCACTATCCATGGTCTTCAAGCTGATGATCCTTTTCGGGACATTGCTGCGCAATACCCTGTCAGGCAGTGGTCAGCCAAAAAAAATGGCGAAAGCTCAGCGGCACCAATCGCCTACCCGAAGTCACTCAAGGGGTTGAGTTCAAAGACGGGATCAAGCAGCGTTCAAAACGCCGCCTGATCTCACCGTCACCAACTTTTGGGCATAGCTCTTTGCGCGGGCGGCATCGGGTTCCGTCGCCTGATGAACAACATGGGTTTGCGGGCCATCTACGAGGGGCCGATATGGCAAGCCAGGGATAATGAATGCGGACCAAGGCAGCCGGTATACAGGCGCTGGCTGGATCACGACGTTGACCCAGGCTGACATCAAAATATCAATGCCTCCCAGTGTTTTCCAGCAAACGACTGCCGGGCAGTGATCGAACGCCTGTGGCGGTCACTGAAACAGGAGGCTGTTTATCTTTCTTTGGTTGGGACGCTGTCTCGGCGCCATTTAGATCGCACGGGACATTGATGTCTTGGGGTTTTCAGAATCTCGCTGACCACTCTCTCCACGAGCCCGCCGCGAAGACAGCACAATCGCGGCCACCACTGCCCCTGCCCCTGCGATGTTGGGCAAAAGAGCCAAAGGCAAATACGCACCAATGCCGCCGAAAATCAGAAGCGGTAGTGTGATAGGGCCGAGGGGGCCTTCTGCGTGCCGTTGAATCAAAGCGTTTGTGGCGTAAATACCGAAAAGCGCGAAGAACCCGATTTGCAAAATCTCGATCAAATCGCCCGAGATCAGCGGCGTGTAGGCGAAAAGCAGCGGCACAACATAAAGGCCTTTGGCGATTTTCCAGCTCTCGAAACCGGTCGCCATGGGGCGTGATCCGGCAATACCTGCCGCTGTGAAGGCAGCAAGACAGACCGGTGGGGTCACGTTTGAATCTTGACTAAGCCAAAAGATGATCAAATGAGCGGTTAGCAAAAAGGTCGTTTGCAGAGCTGGATCGATCAGCACGGGCCTTATCGTGACCGCGACCTCGAAGGGGATATTTCGAATAAGTTCCCATGCCTCCGCCTTGGTCATGCCACTCGCCGCCTGCGCAGCTAACGGATGATCAACCAAACTGAAAAGAGCTGCTTTAGCCGGATCAGCAATACCAGCCATCAGTTGCTCTGCGATCAAGCCGTCGGCCATTATGCCCGCCAGTGCAGGCGCGGTAAGGATAGCCAGAATGATGTAGGCGGCCGTTACAGGCAATCCCATGCCCAAGACCAATGAGGCAAGCGCGATCAGCGCTATGGCCAGCACCAACGAGCCTTGCGACCATTGCGCGATCATCAAGGAGAAACCGTTGCCCACACCGCTGGTCACGATGGCATTGTTCATGATCCCGATGGCGGTCAGCAAAATGGCCGTCATAATCGCCGAACGAATGCCGGTGATCAATGCTTCCGATATTTTGGTAGGCCCCATGTTAACAGGTTGAAACGTTCCGCCCTTGTTGAAATAAGCCACGACGCTGGTGGTCCAAGAGGTGCCGATGACTGCCAGAATGGCCCAACTGGCTGCATAGGATGGCGTGACGCCAGAGAGCAGCAGCCAGATCATAACCGCCAGCGGAATGACAAAAACCAGCCCACCCGAGATCAACTTGCCGCGGTCCACGGTCAAGTCAAACTCGCGGCCAGCGTCGTGTTTGACCGCTTCGATCCGCACGATAAACGCGACGGACAGAAAATATAGGATCGCAGGGACAACAGATACCGCGACAATGGTGCCGTAAGGAATGGACGTATAACTTGCCATCACAAACGCGCCTGCGCCCATGATGGGGGGCATCAGTTGCCCGCCCGTCGAGGCCGCCGCTTCAACACCTGCAGCAAATTGCGGGCGAAAGCCGTTGGCCTTCATCAGCGGGATAGTGATCACGCCGGTCGAGGCGGTATTGGCAATGGCAGAACCGGAGATGGTTCCCGTCAGTGCCGAAGAAATCACCGCGACGTATGCCGCGCCGCCCTTAATCCGGCCTGCCACAACTTTCGATATTTCGATGACGAAATTGCTCGCCCCCGAAACCACAAGGAAGCCGCCAAAGATCATGAACAGCGAGATGTTAGTGACGGAAATCTCGGTGAGGATGCCGAACATGCCTTCATCGTTATACAGCGTGCGAAACAAAACATCGTCAATCGGCAGGCTGGCCGAGCGGAAAACGCCGGGCAACATTGTCCCCAGAAAAAGAATATAGCTAAGCGACAAGACAATCAGGATCGGGATCACCCAGCCTGCCACACGGCGCGACAGATCAATGCACGCAAAGATGAGCAAGAGGCCCGCCGCCCAGTCCACAGGGGTGAACTGCCACCCCTGCCCGGTCACCGCGAGCGAACGCTCATAAAGTCCCGATTCGGCATAGGCCACCCAGAGGGCGGCAGCGGCAACCAGTAATCCATAGACGATGTCGACGATCCAAGCCCAAGTCTGGCCGGACCGTTTTCCCCAAGGGCTAAGCGTGATGGAGGCGAGAAATGCAAAGCCTGCAAAATGGATGGCGTTCTGCCACAGGCCCGGCTCTGTCAGATAGACGTTGGTCAAAATGTGCCAGATGGCAAAAACCAATGCAAAGAGCAGCACGATATGGGACACGCGAAACTTTCCGGATGGCATCTGTAAAATGCTGTCACGTGATGACGCGCTGTTTTCTACGGCTTGTGTCATTGGTTGTCCCCCCGGATAAAAAAGGGCCGCCGATAAACCGGCAGCCCTCCACTGTGTTGTGACGTATTACTTGGCGATCAGGTTTGCTGGAATTTCCAGCCCCATTTCGGTGTAAAAACGTGCGGCACCGGGGTGCAACGGCACGGGCAGACCGGCCAATGCGGACTCGATTGCCATTGCCTTGGTCGCAGGATGGATCGCCTGCAAGAATGGCAAGTTTTCATACATGGTTTTTGTCAAAAGATAGACATCTTCTTCGTCCACGCTTGCGTTCACAGCGAGAAAGTTAGGCTGCGCAATGGTGTTCACGTCTTTGTCCTGACCGGGATATGTGCCCGCCGCGATTGTGTAAGGCACCCAAAGGTTGCGACCACCGTCCATGGCTGCGGCCTCTTCGGCCGTTACATCAAGAATTGTGAACTCGCCCTCGTTAGACGCCATCAGCTTGGTGATTGCACCGGTCGGTGGACCAGACGGAATACCCGCCGCAACAACCTGACCGTTTGCAAGTGCATCAGCCGTAGGACCATAGCCCGCCTCGACCAAAGTGAAATCGTCCATAGCGAGACCAAGACCAGACAGCAGAACCGAGTTCGAGCCGATGGTGCCCGAGTTTTGTTTGCCCATGCCGACGGACATGCCCTTGAGAGCGAGCAAATCCGACACAGTTCCAGTTACAGCTTTCTCCGTAGGGACAACAAACTGCTCGACGTTCTGCCAAAGCATTGTAATCGAGCGCAGGTTTGTCTGCGGCTCGCTTACGGGGCCGGTGCCCGTGATCGCGTAAGACCCGAACAGGCCCTGCAAAATCGCGAATTGGGCGGTCCCTGCGGACATCGCCTGTACGTTAGCGCCCGAACCGGCCGAGTTGACGGCGGTCAGCGAGAAGCCTTTTGAAGGCAGCAATTTAATCTTCGTCAAGGTCGAGATTGCTGTGCCGACGGGGTGATATGTGCCACCTGTAGACGCGGTGTTCAGGACATAGTCAGTGCTTTGAGCGAACGCGCTGCCAGCGGTGGCAAGGGTCGCGCTCATCACGAGTGCTTTCAACATTTTCATAAGTGTTCCTCCCAGAATTATAGCCCGAAGGGCCTGTGACGTTCATGGCGATTGCAAGTCGCTACCGGTATGAGAGAAATTGCAGGGCGCGCAATAATCTGCCTGCGGGTTTCCGCAGGGCAAATCAATCGTTCAGAATGGCGTCTTTATCGAGGTCCAGCTTGACGATCTTTTCGTTCAACGTCCGCCGCCCTATGCCAAGGGCTGCAGCCGCATCATCCATCCGCCCTTCCTCGTCCTGAATGGCACGGCTGATCACCTCGCGCTCGAACACGGCAACCGCTTCGCGTAGCGTTCCGGGAAACGGCTGCATCAAGGTCTGGCGCTCGATCGCCATTCTGACCGAACCGCCGCCGCGCCTCTCTGCCAACACGCGCCGCTCTGCTACATTTTGCAACTCGCGCACGTTTCCAGGCCAGTCATAGGACATCAGCGCCGAGATATCATCGTTTGTCAGTTTCGGCGTGGGCAGATCGTAGAGTTGGCTCAGCCGCTGCATATAATGGCGAAAGAGTAACATCACGTCTTCGCCACGACCCGACAAACTGGGCAATTCGATCACCAGCGTGTTCAGGCGGAACAACAGGTCTTCGCGAAAGGTCTTGTCCGATACCAATTGCGTAATCTGGTTCGAGGCCGCACTTATGACGCGCAGCTCAACTTGCTGCACTTCGGTCTCGCCGATGCGCTGGTATTTTTTGGTCTCGATGGTGCGCAAAATCTTGGCCTGTGTCTCGAATGGCATCGAGCTGAGCTCATCCAGAAAAAGTGTGCCGCCATCGGCTTCGCTCATCAATCCGCGTGGGTTTTGTGTTGTGCCGAACACGGTTTCTTCAAACCGCTCTGGTGGGATCGCCGCGCAGTTGATGGGCACAAAGGGTGCCGCAGGCGCGGTCCCCAGATCGTGCAGCGCGCGGGCCACCAGTTCCTTGCCGGTGCCTGTATCGCCCATAATCAGGACATTTGCGCGGCTGACGGCAAAGTCGAATATCAGATCACGAACCGCCACAATTTGCGGGCTATTGCCGATCAGAATACGCTCTAGATCGGTCAGTTCGGCCAAGCGGCTTTGCAGCAGCTTTGTGCTATCCTCGAGGCGCTTCATCCGGATTGCGTTTTTGACAATACCCAGCAGGCGACGCGGCTCGAACGGCTTTTCGACGAAACTGTAGGCCCCGTCCTGCAACGCGCTCACAGCCATCGGAATATCACCATGCGCAGAGATCAGCACAACCGGAACATGACTGATTTCGCGGGCTTTGCGCTGAAACTCCAACCCGTCCATGACAGGCATACGCACATCGCTCAGAACGACATCGGGCAGGTTGGATTGAAGTGCCTCCAACCCGTCGTGCGCATTCTTGACAATCACAGTTTGATAGCCCGCACTTTCCAGCAAATGCGCCAGCGATACCCGCATGTCGCGGTCGTCATCGACAATAAGGATTGTTGCGGTGGTCATGTCAGATCCCCGTTATTTGCAAGCGGGAGCGTGACGATAAACTCTGCGCCTTTTTCAACACTGCCGATGGTAAGTGACCCACCGTGGTCCTTGATGATTTCAGTGGTGATAGCGAGCCCCAACCCCATGCCAACGCCCGAAGGTTTTGTACTGAAGAATGGCTCCTGCATATCCGTCAGCGTGGCTCCGTTGAGGCCCTGACCATTGTCGGTGATACGTATCTCGACCGTCTTTGACTTTTTCTCAACTGCTAACAGGATTTTCGGACGCGGCTCGTTTGCGACTGCGTGGATCGCGTTTTTCAGCAGATTGGTAAAGGCTTGCTCAATCAAAACCTGATGGGCGTGCAGCTCAACAGGGTCATGCAATTGTGAGCATTGAAAATCAATGCCGCCATCCTTGATTTCGGTTTTCAGCAGGTTTTCGGTCTCGCCAAGCACCGTCGCCAAATCCACGGTGGTTTTCTCATTGACGCGCCCGCGCACAAAGAACCTGAATTGGCTGGCAATGGCCTCCATCCGCTTGACCAGATTATTCAGGTTCAAAGCCGTTTGCGGAGAGGTGATCTCATTGCTCATTTCTGCCGCCGCAAGGTGGTTGCGAAAGGCGCTGATCGGTTGGCCCAGCTCATGGGTTACAGAGGCCGCCAGATGGCCAAGGGCCGCCAGTTTTGCACTGCGCGCAAGCTCGGTTTGGGCAAGTTCTAATTGCTGGTTTGTTTCCACCAATTGCGCACGCTGCCGCTCGGATGCGGTATATGCCAGCTCTATCCGAAGGGACCTCAGGAATGTGGCAAAGCCAAGAAGCAAGGTGATGATACTGCCAAACAATGTCGTTGTGAGCAGCGTTTGCCGCAAGATCACGCTTTCGGGTTGCAGATAATTTACCGTCCAGTCACGCCACTCAGAAGGTCCCGAGGCCAGCACATAGTTGATGCCTTCAACGGCAACGCGGTTCGCCCCCATCGCAGACCAGTTCAAAGGGCCAAGCACCTCATTGCCAAATTGCCGGCTCCTGCGGATTGTGTCCCGCGCCTGTGGAGCAAGGGCACTGACAGGTCGGTAAAGCCATTTCGGGTTTGAAGCGAGCACAACGATATTATCCTTGTTTAGGACCACAAGCGTTTCACTATCATTCTCCCAAGACCGCTGTAACTCGCTCATGTCCAACTTGATAGCGATCACGCCAATGGGAATGTTTTCGGCATTGCGGACCGGCTCTGCAACAAAATATCCCGGCCTGCCAGAGGTCGCGCCAATCGCAAAATAGTCGCTGCGCCGGCCTTTCAATGCCTGTTGGAAATAGGGGCGAAACCCGTAATTCTGCCCCAGAAAGCTATAAGATTCGTCTGCGTTTGAAGTCGCCACAACCCGCCCTGTCGTGTCCATCAGATAGATGGCTTCCAGTTTGGCTTCCTGCGCAATCAACTTCAGCCTCTCATTGGTATCAGAACCAGCAACTAAAGGGCTCAACGCCTGTGAATACCTTGGGTCACGGGCCAGAATAAACGGAAGATGCTGATACTGGCGCAGTGTCTGGTTCAGCGCACGCTGATAGAGCACCATCCGGTCCGACGCACCTTGGGTCTCAAGCCGATTAAAGTAATGTTGTGCACCAAAAAAGGTTGCAACTATGGCGAGGACAACCGTCACAAACAAAACGCCCATAACGCTTTTTCGCATACGTCCCGGTCCGTGACTGATTTTTGTATCAACTGGCATTGATCTCTTCCTGTTGAATGTCACTCAAATCTGACCCAGTTTTTCACCGAGATTTGACCCGTTCAGTCGTTATGCTTTGTTCGTTATGATGTGGTCAATGCTGGTGTCTCTTTTCGTTGCTGTTTCGCAATCTCGGAGCGGGCTTTGAAGCGATAGCTGTCACTGCCAGTGTCCACATCGACCAGCCCGCAGCTTCATCGTTGCACGATGCGCCAATTTGGGGCGGGATACACAGGCCGCCATCGACACATATGCCCGTCAGGACAAGATGATCTCGATGTTTTGCGCTTCGAGCACATCCGCCAAGGTGCCAACAGGGTGTCGGTCCGTCACAAGATGTCCAATCTCGCCGATACCGGCGACATTCACCAAATGCCGCTGCCCGAATTTGCTGCCGTCGAGCAAGAAATGCCGCGCACTACTCTGTTCCAGCGAGCCGTAGGTGCGCGTTTATGCGCATCGATCACGACCAATTGTAGGGTGCTGCGCATAAACGCGCACCCTACATAGGTGTGGATTGGCGACACCAGAGTTTACCCTCACTCCTGCACCCCCTCCAAATACTCCGTCAGCGCCAGCAGAACCGCGGGCACGGGTGTGCCTAATCCGTCTTTCTCGACGATCACCGTGTCGCCCATGTCGCCTGCGCCGAACTCTGGCATCGCACCCGAAAAGTGCGGCGCGCGCGACAGCCCGTCGATGGTGCTCATCACATAATCGCGGGGAAACACCCCACCATTGCGGGCCGAAAGCGTGGTCAAGTCGGGCGGCATTTTGAACAGGACATCGGCCATCTCGCCTGTGCCTTTGGCATCAAACCCGTGACACGACGCGCAGCTGCTTAAAAACGCCTGCCTGCCACTGGGCGGCTCTGGCGTCTCGATACAGGCGGAGAGCGCAAACAGGCCAAGCGCGCTAAGTTTCATCATGGGGCTATCCTCCGTTATGGTTTTCATAACCCTAACAGATGCCCGAAATCACACCATGACGTAAATCAATCAGTTCAGCGTCAGCGCGCCGATCTCTGCAGTGATCATGCTATTGGTATCATCGCTGTCCCCCGACACGGCCAGCCCGATCAGCGCGCCCCTTTGCCCGCCAAACGCACGGGCATAATCGGCGACCAGATCCACCCTTTCAGAGGCACGCCCCGTGCCCGCTTGGCGCAGCACAATGGTCACCCCCGCGCCTGCCTTGCCGTAGGGCGAGGGGATCACGGCACCAAGCGCGTTATTGCCGCCCCATGCATATTGCATCACCCGCACATCATCGCGGCCCAACAGGCTGCGAATGCCCGCGCCTGCCAGCGAGGGGGCCACATCAGCGGGCACAAACAGGAAATACAGTGATATATTGCGGTCATCGCCGCCCTTCAGCGACAGGTCCGTGGCAGGCACCGATTGCGACACGCTCCAGTCCCATGCCGCGCCCTTCGTCCCCCAATCATCCTCGGCCACGCGGGCCCATGCGATACTGACCGACCCGTCAGACACCATCGCGAGTGTGCGGCCAAAGGTATAATCGTTGGAGGAAAACAGCGACAATCGCTGCTCGCGCCAACCGGACGCGAAATTCACAGGTCCGGCGGTGGCGGAGGCTGCGGCGAAAATCAGGGCGGCGGATAAAAACAAGCGCATCATAACAGGGTCCTTTTGAATAGTGCTGCACGCTGCCTAGCCGATCATTGCCGCGCGCGCGCACAAACATGTGCAAAATCACGCAAATGTCAGGGTTGCGTTATTGCTTGGGTCGCCACGGCGTGCAGAATTTTATTCCCGGATCCAGCTTTTGATACTCTGCGGCCATGATCCAATGCATCTCGGTCGGGGGCACAAATTGCCAGTCGTCGAGATACTTTTGCTTGGCCTCACCGCGCAGGTACCGCGCCATTTGCTGGTTCCCAATGGGGCCCAAGTTCACGTTCGATCCATGGAACCCGATCCGCGCCTTGGGGCCGACACAGGCATTGGGCATGGTTGTGAAAATCACACAAGCCGAGGCACAATAGCCGCGAATTTCAACCAGCCCGCCCCAAGCGACCAGTCTGGCGCGGTCCGCCTCTGCGCTGATCAATTGCCCGCCACCGTCGCGGCTGATCACATAGGGCTCGACCGTGGGGGCGGGCCTGCGGTCGGTGCAGGCCGTCGTCAACAACAGCGCCAGAACAGTGCAAAGCATCCAGTTTCACCCCCGATCCGGTCAGGCCGCAGCCAATGTTTCAACCAGCGCCCAAAGCGCATCAGGCACATCCACAACATCGCGCACCCGCCGGTCGGCCCCGGGAATGCGCGCGCCGTCTTGGGCTGCCACGGCCTCGGCCACCCGCGCAAAACGCGCGGAAAAATCATCGCCATACGTCGTAGGGTCCATCAAGATATAAAACTGCCCCAACCCGTGTGGCGCGCCGTCGGGCAGCTTGAGCCCCTTCACATCCAGCGAATTGACCGATCCCGTCATGCCCGCAGCCAGCAATTCGACCATCAGCCCGAAACCCCAACCCTTATACCCCCCCGCAGAGACCAACGCGCCCTTGAGTGCGGCGTCAGGATCGGCGGTGGGTTGCCCGTCCGCATCCACGGCCCAGCCCAGCGGGATCGCTTGGCCTGCGGCCTTTGCCATGGTGATCTTGCCCAAGGCCACAGCCGAGGTTGAAAAGTCGAAATGCATCCGCGGCGCGCCGTCTCCGGGCACGGTCATGGCAATCGGGTTGGTGCCGATCACCGCGGTGTTGCCACCGGGCGGGGCCACCACAGGAGAGGCGTTTGTCATGCCAATCGCGATCAACCCTTGGGCCGCAATCTGTTCGGTGAAAAACCCAAGCGAGGTGCAGGTATGCGCGTTGGCGACCGCAAATGTCGCCACGCCATTGTCGCGTGCGGCCGCAACCGCATCCGCCAGCCCTGCCGCAAACGCGGGCTGCGCAAACCCGAAACGGGCGTCGGATTTCACAGCCCCCGCACGCGGCTTGGTCACAACCGGCTGCACTGTGCCCGACACCCTGCCAGAGGCCAGTTGCGTGCAGTAACTTTCCAGATAATACAACCCGCAGATCACATTGCCCAAGGCCTCTGCGCGGGCCACAGCGGCGGCCACATGGCCGGCTTGCGCGGCGTCGGCCCCATGGGCCATTAACGCCGCTTTGCTTTTGCTTTCAATTTCTTGCACGGTAATCTTCATAGTGTTTCCAGCTTTCCTGCGGTCAAGCGCACAATACGGTCCATACGCGCCGCAAGGTCCATGTTATGGGTCGCGATCACCGCCGCCAATCCGGTGCCGCGCACCAGGTCCATCAGCGCGCCAAACACGCGGTCCGAGGTCTCGGGGTCAAGGTTACCCGTGGGTTCGTCCGCCAGCAAGAGCGCCGGTTGATTGGCCAGAGCACGGCAAAAGGCGACGCGCTGTTGTTCGCCACCCGACAGGGCCGCAGGGCGGTGATCGGCGCGCTCGGCAATGCCGACACGGGACAGCAAATCCAGCGCGCGCGCCGTGGCCTCACCCTGTGACTTGCCATTAGCCAATTGCGGCAGCACGATATTTTCGATCGCGGAAAATTCCGGCAACAGGTGGTGGAACTGGTAGATAAATCCAACCTCGTCGCGGCGCACGGCCGTGCGCTTGCGGTCCCCCAGACGGGTCATATCGCGCCCACCAATCGCCACCGTGCCCGCGTCGGGCGTATCGAGCAGCCCCGCGATATGCAGCAGGGTTGATTTGCCCGCACCCGAAGGGGCGACTAGCGCCACGACTTCGCCCTTTTTCACTTGCAGATCAACGCCTTGCAGCACCGTCACCGCATTGGGTTTGCCGCTATTGTAGGCCTTGGTGATGCCTGCTACGTCCAATGTCAGATCATTCATACCGCAGCGCCTCGACAGGGTTCATGCGGGCCGCACGGCGCGCCGGAAAGATCGTCACGATCCATGACAGACCCAGCGACAGCGCCACCGAGGACAGCACATCCTTGAGCCGTAACTGGGCCGGCAAATCGTAAATCCCCCTGATCGAAGGGTCCCAGACACCACCGCCCGCAAAGTAATTCACAAAGCTGAAAATCGGATCAATATAGATCGCAAAAAGACTGCCCAGAATGACGCCCAAAATCGTGCCGATCGTGCCGATCCCGGCCCCGCAGATAAAGAAAATCCGCAAAATAGACCCTTCGGTCAGGCCCATGGTGCGCAAAATGCCAATGTCACGCCCCTTGTTTTTGACAAGCATAATCAGCCCCGAAATGATGTTCATCGAGGCGATCAAAACAAGGATCGACAGGATGACGAACATCACGTTGTCCTCGACGGTCAGCGCGCGTAAAAATGACCCCGCACTGTCGCGCCATGTCCACACAAACGTGCCCTCGCCACTGGCCGCCAGCAGATCGGGGATCACAAGATCCACCTCTTCTGGCACGTCGACCATCACTTCAATCTCGTCCACTAACCCGTCACGGTTAAAGAAGTTTTGCGCCTCACCCAGCGGCATATAGACCCGCGTTTGGTCAATGTCATAACGCCCCGCAGTGAAAATATAGACCACCTCATAGGCATTGGTGCGTGGGCTGGTGCCCATCGCGGTGCGCACGCCGTTGGGGCTGATCACCTTGATCTTGTCGCCCACAGTCACGCCCAATTCCCGCGCCACACCCGACCCGATGGCGATGCCGTCTTCAAAACGCTCAAGGCTGCCCTGCGCCTCTCTGGGGTTCGCGATACGCGGGATCGTGCGCAGGTCCGCAAGACTGATGCCATAGACGTCGATGCCGGCGTTGCGGGTCTGGTTATTGGCCATGACCTGACTGCGCACCAAGGGGGCCGCACGGATCACGCCATCCACTGTCAGGATCGCCGCCACAAGCGCGTCATAATCCGCAATGGTGCGCGAAATCTGTGTGGTGCCTGCAATCGGGGTCTGCTGATAGACTGTCACATGGGCGTTGGAGCCAAGGATCGTATCGACAAATTCCGCCCGAAACCCCGACCGCACCGCAAGCGTGGCAATCAGCGCAAACACCGCCAGCGTCACCCCCACCAGCGAAATCCACGTCATCACACTGACGCCGCCCTCGGCCCGCTTGGCGCGGATATAGCGCCACGCAATCATCCATTCGAACTTCGCAAAAGGCGCGGTGCTGGCCATATGGTATCCTATTCTGGTTGCCCTCAAACTGGGGCGCATGTTGGAAATGGTCAAGCACACAGCGCAGCGGTCAGCGCGGCCTGTTTTCTATCTGCGCCGGAATGGCCAGGCAAGCAACGCCAAAAGTGCCGCAAAGATGATCCAGCCCCCCGCAAAGCCAACCCCCGCCGCCACAGCCCCCGGTGCGGAAAGTGGCATGGCAGGGCGAAAGTCGGTCCATGTTTTTGACAGGGTTTCGCTGTCCATCAGGCGCTGCGGCATCGATAAGCGATCCATCGCCGAGGCCGCGCGCAACTGGGTCAGATTATCCGACAAGGCCGCGTGCCGCGTAAATGTGCGCCGCATATCTGCCTGCCGGTCATCCAGAAACTGTGTGCCTGTCATCTGCTCAAAGGCTTGGGTGCGCGTCAAGCCCGAGCGCAGCGCCGAGGCCTCGAAATCTGCGACAACTTCGGACAGGGCATCAACCTGCCCAGCAAGCCGCTGGGTATATTGCTGCGAAAACTCGGGGTATTGCGACAACCCTGCGGCGCCGGCAAGCCCGCCAATGATACTTAGAACACGGAACATTTTTCACGGTCCACTTTTTTTGACTGCTGGGGCGATCCTACCGCAGGGCACATCATAGCGAAACGCACATTTTGCTTACGTAAAATATATTTGACTCTGTGTATGAATTTTCATACTCAATGTATAGCAAACATAACATCGATTCGGAGCCATCCCATGGACCATGAAGAACGCAACGCTTGGGGCGCAGTGATCGCCAGCACCATAACATTCTTGTATTTCGGCGGCCGGATCTGGGGGGCAACCGTCGCGGGCATTTATGCCACTGACGACGGGCTGCGGCTCTGGGCTTGGGATGTGCTTTGGTTGATGGGGGGCGGTATTGTGATCACCATCGTGGTGATGATTGCCTTTCAAATTCTCTACGCCATCGCCACCAACACGCCCAATCCCAGCTTTATCACCGACGAGCGCGACACCATGATCAACAGGCGCGGTGTGCAGGTCACCTTGGTGGTTGCCAGCGCCGGCTTTATCCTTGCGGTGATCATGCTGGCGCGCGGCTGGGGGGCTGTTGGTGCGCTTAACACCATTCTTGTGGGCATGGCCGCCGGGGCCGTGGCGGGCGACCTTTACAAAATCGCAGTCTATCGGTTCGGGCTTTAAAACATGGCCAACCCGCCCATTGCAAACACGATCCGCCGCTGCCGGTTTGACGCTGGTGAAATGACCCAAAAGGCGCTGGCCGAACAGGTCGGCGTCACCCGACAGACCATCATCGCCATAGAGAACGCAAAATACTCCCCCACGCTGGAACTGGCATTCCAGATTGCGGCGGTGTTCGGCAAAGAGCTGGGCGAGGTGTTCACCTATATCCCCAAAGGTCCAAAACCATGACCCACCGCCATATCACCATTCCCGCTGTGCTATATTTCTTTAGCTTGCTGACAATCATGTTTGCGCTGGTTCAGGCCGTGCAAATCCCCTTGGGCGCGCTGCCCCAAGACACTGCACGCCTTGCCACCGCCCCGATCCCGCATTTTGCCCATGCCCTTAGCGGTGTGGTGTTCGGACTTCTTGGACCGCTTCAGTTCGGGCGCGTTTTGGCGCGCAAATACGGCAAACTGCACCGTGTGATGGGCCGCGTGTTTGTGGCAGCCGGCGCTTTGTTATCGCTTAGCGCGCTTGGCCTGCTGTGGCGTTTTCCCGACGGCGCATCCGCGCTGGTCAGCGGGTCCCGGTTTGTGTTTGGCGTGGCACTCGGGGTGGCGTTGATCAAGGCCATGCTGGCGATCCGCGCCCGCAATTTCACCGCCCACCGCAACTGGATGATCCGCGCCTACGCGCTGGGTATCGGGGCCACGGCGGTGTCGATGGTGTTCATCCCGATCTATGCGATCACCGGCGCGCCGCCAACCGGCCTTGCCTCGGATGTGGCGTTCATCGGATCTTGGACCATTTGCGTGATCATCGCAGAAATCATCATCCGCAAAATCACCCCCTCAAACATGAAAAGAGCTGTCACATGACCCGTTCGCGAGGCTTCTGGAACCTGATCGCCAACCGCTATTCGCGTCAGGCCATCGCCGACCCCGCCACCTATCAGGCCAAGCTGGCGCAAACCCGTGCCCTGATGCATCCCGATATGGATGTGCTGGAATTCGGCTGCGGCACAGGGTCAACCGCCCTGTTGCACGCGCCTTATGTCAAACAGATCACCGGCATCGACTACGCGCCCAAGATGATCGCAATCGCAAACGACAAGGTTGGCCCCGACAGCAATGCCGCCTTTCACACATCCACGCTGGATGATTGGGCTGCGGCAGATGCCAGCTATGACATGATCCTCGGGCTGAACATCCTGCACCTGTTGCCCGACCATCGCGGCGCGATTGCGATTGCGCAGCGGCTGCTGAAACCCGGTGGCTATCTGGTCACAAGCACGGCCTGCCTTGGGGATATGGGTGGCATTGTCAAACACCTTCTGCCCGTCGGATCAGCGCTACGCATCCTGCCCTATGTGGCCTGTTTCAGTCAGGCCGAGCTAGAGACCGACCTGCAAAGCGCCGGATTTACAGTCCTGCAAAGCCAGCGACCGGCACCTCTGCAAGGCGTGTTTCACATCAGCCAAAAGCCGCGTCAGGCGTAGATTGCCACAATCTTGGCAACCGCATCAGCAGGCGACATCTCTTCGCTGATCCCTGTGCGGCGGCTTGTCACCTCGACCACACCGTTTTTCAAACCACGCGGACCGATCGTAATCCGCCACGGCAGGCCGATCATGTCCATTGTGCCAAACTTTGCGCCCGCTCTCTCGTCGCGGTCGTCATAAAGCGGGTCAAGGCCTGCGGCGATCAACTGGCCGTAGATATCCTCGCAAGCCGCATCCGCTGCGCCGTCGCCTGATTTCATGTTCAGGATACCAACGTGGAACGGGGTCACGCCTTCGGGCCAGATGATGCCCTTGTCGTCGTGGCTTGCCTCGATGATCGCGCCCAACAGACGCGACACCCCAATGCCGTGTGACCCCATATGCACATCGACCTTTTCGCCTTTGCCGTTGTCCACGGCGGCGTTCAGCGCCTCGGAATACTTGGTGCCAAAGTAAAATATCTGCCCCACTTCGATGCCCCGCGCCGTCTTGCGACGCTCCTCGGGCACCGCGTTGAACAGCGCCTCGTCGTGGGTCTCGTCGGTGCGCGCATATTTGGTGGTGAATTCTTCCATCACGGCGGCACAGGCGGCTTTATCGTCAAAATCGATCTCGCGGTCGCCAAATGTCAGGTCGGTCACGGCGCTGTCATAGAACACCTCGCTCTCGCCGGTTTCAGCCAGCACAAGGAATTCATGGGTATCATCGCCGCCAATCGGGCCTGAATCTGCGCGCATCGGGATCGCCTTCAACCCCATCCGCTCGTAAGTGCGCAGGTAGCTGACAAGGTGGCGGTTATAGGCGTGCAGCGCGTCTTCTTTTGTCAGATCAAAGTTATAGCCGTCTTTCATGTAAAACTCGCGGCCCCGCATCACGCCAAAACGCGGACGGGTTTCATCGCGGAATTTCCACTGGATTTGATACAAGGTCAGCGGCAAGTCCTTATAAGACGTGACATGGGCGCGGAAAATATCCGTCACCAGTTCCTCGGCTGTCGGCGTGAACAACATATCGCGCCCGCTCCGGTCCTTGATCCGCAGCATCTCGTCGCCGTAGGCATCATAGCGCCCGCTTTCACGCCACAGGTCGGCAGACTGGATCGTGGGCATCAGCATCGCGTGATGCCCCGCCTTTGCCTGCTCTTCATGCACGATGTTTTCGATCTTCTTGAGCACCTTATAGCCCAGCGGCAGCCAGCTATAGATGCCCGCACTTGCCTGCTTGATCATACCGGCCTGCAACATATAGCGGTGCGACACGATCTGCGCCTCGCGCGGGGTCTCTTTGAGGACGGGCAGGAAATAGCGGCTCATACGCATGATATCAGGGACCTTTGGCAAATTGCGGGTTCACATCGGTTTACGCGGCCCCCAATCGCGTGGCAAGCACCTGTTAACATAACCTGCCTCATACGCAGACCCCGCGCTATTGGATCAAAGATTTCTGACCGATAACTTATTGTTCATAAAGTGAAATCTTTAAAACCAAATGATCACTGCCCCCGTAGTAATGATACATGCAAACACGCATTCCATAACACAAGGGAACTATCCTATGGCTACTTTGAAAACTTTCGTTGCCGCAACGCTGACTGCCATCACAGTTGCAGGGGCCGCCAATGCCGCCGCACACTCCCAAACCATCGTGGACATCGCCGCAGGCGACGAGCGTTTCTCGACGCTGGTTGCCGCCGTCACTGCCGCAGGTCTGGTTGACACGCTTTCGGGCGAAGGCCCGTTCACCGTATTCGCGCCGGTCAATGACGCTTTTGCAGCCTTGCCAGAGGGCACAGTCGACACACTGTTGATGCCGGAAAACAAGGGCGATCTGACCGATATCCTGACCTACCATGTGGTGTCAGGCAAGGTGATGTCGACCGATCTGGCCGCCGGATCATCGCAGGTGGGCACGGTTCTGGCCGATAGCAGCATCTGCGTGACCGCCGGCGACGGCGTGACAATTGGCGATAGCACAGGCCAGATGGCAAATGTCGTGATCGCCGATATCGAGGCGTCGAACGGCGTGATCCATGTGATCGACAAGGTGCTGCTGCCCGGCGACGCGCCGATGTGCATGTAACCCAAAACACCGCGGGCGGCGCTGATGCCGCCCGCAACCCTTGCGATTTGCGCGCGTTTGGACCATCTAATGACCATATGTCTTATTGAGGGTCAGCATGGCGTTACCGGTCAAAGAACAAGCAAAATATTGGGGGGTGACCATCACCGCCTTTTTGGTGGTGCTGTGGTTTCTGGGCGATGTGATCCTGCCCTTTGTGCTGGGCGGCGCGATTGCCTACCTGCTTGACCCGATCGCCGACCGCTTGGAAAAATTACGCCTGAGCCGCATCGTTTCGGTCGCGATCATCACCCTTGTGGCCGCCTTGGTCTTTGTCCTGCTGATCTTGCTGGTGATCCCGACCCTGATCCAGCAAACTGCTGCCTTGATCGACACTGCCCCCGCCCTGTTCAACCAGCTTCAAACCGCCCTGACAGAGCGTTTCCCCCAGCTTTTGGACGCAGACAGCACCATCCGGCAACAATTGATCTCGATCGGCAATTCCATCCAGTCCAAAGGCGGCGATCTGCTCAACGGGCTGCTGTCATCCGCCTTGGGGCTGATCAATGTGGTGATCTTGCTGGTCGTGGTGCCTGTGGTGGCGTTCTATCTGCTGCTCGACTGGGACAATATGACCGCCAGAATAGACGACATGTTGCCGCGCGATCATGCCCCCGTGGTGCGCCGGCTGGCCACGCAAATCGACAATACACTGGCCTCTTTCCTTCGCGGACAAGGCACGGTTTGCCTGATCCTTGGCAGCTATTACGCGGTGGCCCTGATGCTGGCGGGGCTGAATTTCGGCCTTGTGGTGGGCTTTATCGCAGGGCTGATCTCGTTCATTCCCTATGTCGGTGCGTTGGTCGGCGGGGTCTTGGCGATTGGATTGGCACTGTTCCAGTTCTGGGGTAATCCGCTGATGATCGGGTTGATCGCGGGCATATTCGCCGTCGGTCAATTCCTCGAAGGCAATATCCTGACGCCCAAACTGGTCGGCAACTCGGTCGGGCTGCACCCTGTCTGGCTGTTGTTTGCGCTGTCGGTTTTCGGCTCGCTGTTCGGATTTGTCGGCATGTTGGTGGCCGTGCCCGTGGCCGCCGTGATCGGGGTGCTGGCGCGCTACGGCATCGAAAAATACAAAGACAGCCGCCTGTATCGCGGCCTGTCGGACGACTGACATGGCAGAGCAGTTGACCTTTGACTGGCCCTTGGGTGTGGCCCTAGGAGTGGCGGATTTTTTCGTCTCGGCGGCCAATGACCGCGCCTATGCCATGCTGCAAGCACATGATACTTGGCCAGACCGCAAACTGATCATCGCGGGTCCTGCGGGGGCGGGCAAAAGCCACTTGGCAGGCATCTTTGCCACCCAAATGAACGCGCAGCACCTCAGCGCCACCGCCCTGCCCGACACGTTACCCCCCGCCGGACGCAGCATCGTGGTCGAGGATCTCGACCAGCTTGCGCCGGACGCCAATGAATTCATGTTCCATCTGCACAACCACCTGCGCCACACCGGTGGGCACCTGTTGATGACCGCGCGCCGCGCACCGGCCCGCTGGGCGCTGACCCTGCCCGATCTGGCCAGCCGGATGCAAGCCACCACCACAATTGGCATCGACGACCCCGACGACGCGCTTCTGGCCGCGCTGATCATGAAACTGATGGCCGACCGGCAAATCATGCCACCGCCCAGCCTTGTCAGCTATCTGGTGCCGCGCATCGAGCGTTCTTATGCCGCCGCCGCCCGCGTTGTGGCGCGGCTTGACACCGCCAGCATGGCCCAAGGGCGCCCAATCAACCGCGCGCTGGCTGCGGGACTGCTGGACAAAGCGACCCCGTAAAGGCGATAACGGAAATAGACACCGTTATCCCCGTCTTATAAGGCGTTATGATGCAAGCAAACTTTCTCGAAAGCCCGTTCCCCGAGGCCGCGGCCCTCGACATCGACCCCAAAACGCCCGCGCGCTATTTCAACCGCGAGCTAAGCTGGCTAAGCTTTAACTGGCGGGTGCTGGAAGAGGCGGAAAACAGCCGTGTGCCGCTGCTGGAACGGCTGCGGTTTCTGTCTATTTCGGCCACGAACCTGGACGAATTCTATACCGTGCGGGTCGCAGGGTTGCGCGAATTGGCACTGGCGGGCAATACAACCCCCTCCATCGACGGGCTGACCCCAGCCGAGCAATTGGTGCTGATCAACGCCAATGCGCGCGAATTGATGCACCGCCAGCAGTCGGTGTTCAACGGTCTGAACGACGCGTTGAAAGAACACGACATCTATCTTTTGACCCGCGACGAGTTGACCGACCAAGACACCGATTTTCTTGACGGGTTCTTTCTCGATCAGGTGTTTCCGGTGCTGTCGCCGCTGGCGATTGACCCCGCGCACCCGTTCCCGTTTTTGCCCAACGAAGGCTTTGCACTCGCGCTGCAACTGGAGAAAATCGACGGCAAGCGAGCGTTGCGCGCGCTTTTGCCCATTCCCGCCCAGATCGACCGTTTTGTGGCCCTGCCCACCACCACGGGACAGCGGTTTTTGCCGCTGGAGGAACTACTGTTGCTGCATGTCGGTCGCCTGTTTCCGGGCTACGCGGTCAAGGGCAATTGCGCGTTCAAAGTGCTGCGCGACAGCGATCTGGAACTGGAAGACGAAGCCGAAGATCTGGTGCGCGAATTCGAAGTGGCCCTCAAACGGCGCCGGCGCGGCGAGGTTGTGCGCCTGAAACTGTCGGTCAATGCCCCCGCATCGTTGAAGTCCATGATCATGCAAGAACTGCATGTGACCGATGATGCCGTCGTCGAGGTTGACGGGCTGATCGGGATCGCCGATCTGAACGAACTGGTGCTTGATGAACGCCCCGATCTGCTCTGGCCGCCGTTTTCCCCCCGCGTGCCCGAACGGGTGCAAGATTTTGAAGGCGATATGTTCGCCGCGATCCGCCAGAAAGACATGCTGCTGCACCACCCCTACGAGACCTTTGACATGGTGGTGCGGTTTCTGGCACAGGCCGCGCACGACCCCAATGTGGTGGCGATCAAACAGACGCTTTACCGGACCTCCAAGAAATCCCCGATCGTCGAGGCGCTGTGTGAAGCCGCAGAAGACGGCAAATCCGTCACCGCCTTGATCGAGCTGAAAGCCCGCTTTGACGAGGCCGCCAATATCCGCCAGTCGCGCCGTTTGGAACGCGCAGGCGCCCATGTGGTCTACGGGTTCCTGAACTACAAGACCCACGCCAAAATCAGCACCGTGGTGCGCCGCGAGGGTGATAAACTGGTGACCTATACCCACTTTGGCACCGGCAATTACCATCCGATTACGGCGCGGGTCTACACCGATCTGTCGCTGTTTACCTGTGACGCAAAACTGGGCCGTGACGCGACCAAAGTGTTCAACTACCTGTCAGGCTACGCGCAACCCGACAGTCTTGAAAACCTCGCCATCGCCCCCATAAACCTGAAAGAAACCCTGCTGGAGCGGATCAGCGCCGAGGCCGAAAACGCAGCCGCCGGCAAACCTGCAATGATCTGGGCCAAGATGAATTCGCTGGTCGAAGAAGACGTGATCGACGCGCTTTATGCCGCATCGCAGGCTGGCGTGCAGATCAGTCTGATCGTGCGCGGCATCTGTGGCCTGCGCCCCGGCGTGATCGGGCTGTCGGAAAATATCCGTGTGAAATCAATCGTCGGGCGCTTTCTGGAACACAGCCGCATCGTGTGTTTCGCCAATGGCAAAAAACTGCCCAACAAGAAATCCAAGGTCTATATCAGTTCCGCCGACTGGATGGGGCGCAACCTGAACCGCCGCGTCGAGACCTTGATCGAAATCCAGAACGCCACCGTCAAAGCCCAGATCGTCAGCCAAGTCATGGCCGCCAATATGGCCGATGTGGCGCAGTCATGGGTCATGCAAGGCGACGGCAGCTTCACCCGTGAACCGGTCCCCGACGATGTCTTTGCCTTCAATTGCCACCGATTTTTCATGGAAAACCCATCACTGTCCGGGCGCGGCTCGGCGGGCGCATCTGATGTGCCTCAACTGACCCATTCCGACGACGAAGGACCTCATGCATGACCGGTGACGACACAATCGACTGGGGTGGATTTGGCAGGCCGCTGTTTGAAGACGCCGCCGCCATGGGTCTGGGACGTGTGGGGGTCATCGACGTGGGCTCCAACTCTGTGCGCATGGTGGTTTTTGATGGTGCTGCGCGTTCACCGGCCTATTTTTACAACGAAAAAATCATGTGTGCCTTGGGCGCGGGACTGTCGGAAACCGGCCATCTGAACCCCTCGGGGCGGGTGCGCGCCGTCCGTGCAATCGCGCGTTTCGCGGCACTGGCCGAAGGCATGGGGATCACGCCGCTGACAGCCGTGGCCACCGCCGCCGTGCGCGAGGCCAGCGACGGCATGGACTTTCGCGAAGAGGTTTTGCGCGAAACCGGCATCAAAATCTGGATCATCGACGGGCGCGAAGAGGCGCGGCTCTCGGCGCAAGGCGTGCTCTTGGGCTGGCCAAAATCCTACGGGTTGGTCTGCGATATCGGCGGCTCGTCGATGGAGCTTGCGGACCTTGCCGACGGGCGCGTGGGGCGGCGCGTGACCTCCGCTTTGGGCCCATTGAAACTGCGCGGGATCAAAGGCGGCAAAAAGGCCGTGAAAGCCTATGTCAAACAAACCATGTCCGAGCTGCATGCGCAAATGAACGCCGAGACCGCGATGCGCCTGTTTCTTGTCGGCGGCTCGTGGCGGGCGATTGCACGCATCGATATGGACCGGCGCGGCTATCCGCTGACCGTGCTGCACGAATACCGCATGTCCGCGCGCCAGATCAGCAAAACCGCCGATTATATCGCTAGCTGGGACCCGCAAGAGCTGCGTCAGCGCTGCAATATCTCCGACAGTCGCATGGCCTTGGTGCCGCTTGCGGTGATCGTTCTCAAGGCGCTGATGCGCCAGTTCAAACCCAAGGATGTGGCGGTGTCCAGCTACGGCATCCGCGAGGGGATGCTTTATGAGCAGATGCCGCGTGAATTGCGCGAACGCGATCCGCTGATCGAGGCCTGCCGCTTTGCCGAAGCCAAAGATGCGCGGCTGCCAGGCTTTGGGCGACTGCTATATGACTTTGTGCGCCCGCTGTTTCCGCGGGCCAATTGGCAACGCAAACGCATCATCAACGCCGCCTGCCTGCTGCATGATGTCAGTTGGCGCGCCCATCCCGATTACCGTGGCGAAGTCACATTCGACAACGCAACCCGCGCCAATCTGGGCGGGCTGAAACACTATGAACGGGTGCTTTTGGGGCTGGCCTTGCTGAACCGATACACCAACAAACACAGCGCGCGGTTTGATCCGCTGTTTGCCATGCTGGACGCGACCCAAATCAAAGAGGCAGAGGTTCTGGGCAAGGCGATGCGGCTTGGCGCCATGCTCTGGCTCGATGCCGAACGTGCGCCCGGTCAGTTGAAGTGGAAACCCAAAAAGCGCGAATTGACCTTGGTGCTGACCCACGACGCGCGGCCCTTGTTTGGCGAGGTCGCCGAAGCACGGCTTGCGGCCCTGACATCGGCCCTGAACGCCACATCAACGGTCAAGTTTCAAAAACCCCTCTAAAGGTCGATCGCGCCGGCCGCGGGGTCCATCTCAAACACAGGTGCATCCGGTTTGCGCCGGATAATGATATCGCCATTGGGCAAAATTTCCGGCGCGTCATAATTGCGCATGTCATCAATGCGGGTCATCAAATCGGCCAAAGCGGGGCCCATCTGCGCGCCCCATTCCGCCATCTTGTCGCTCATCTCTTCACCCATGCCTTTGAGGTCCTCGATGGCGGGTTCCATCTCTTCAAGCAAGCCGCGCAACAACAGCTTGGCGCCCTGCTCCATCAGGCTCAATCCGTCCTCGGTCTCGGAATTTTCCACCTCTTGGGCGGCCAGTGGCAATCCGGTCGTGATGATCAGGGCGGTGATGGCGATAAACTGTTTCATATCGTTAATATAGGTAGGACCTGCGCGATGTCCAAATCACAAAACCGGTGCGGCAACACAGCTGCGGCCAAAATCCGCCTTACAGCGGCAAGTCGATCACCACGGGGAAATGGTCGGATGCCAGCAAAAGCGCCTCGCGCAGCGGCACATTTTCGTAACACGCCGGATGGTCGAACGGATGCCAAATCTGCCAGCGCGGCCCGATGTCATGCAGACTGTCCGAGACCATGATATAGTCCAGAAGCGCGTTCAGATAAGGGCCGTCGCGGTGCTTGAACCGCGCCGTCGACGGGGCCGCAGCAAGACGCTGGCACAGGGCAATATGGGCGTGCGGATCAAACAATCTTAACGCATCGCCCTCTCCCAAAACGATTTCGACACCCGAACGGCCAAACAGTTTTTCATATTCGTCCAGACCCGGCCCGTCGTTGAAATCGCCCAGCACAATCAGATCATCCCCCGCCGCGAGATGCCCGTCGACCCTTTGACGCAGCCAGACGCATTGCGCCAACTGCTTGCGGCGGTTCTCGATAGACATGCGGGTGACTTGCGCGGGGTTGCGTGCGCCGTGCGGCGCTTTTGACTTGGCGTGCACCCCGATCAGGCGCAAAATCTTACCGGTGGATAAGGTCACGGCAATTTCCAGCGGCGGTTTGGACCATGTGACGACATCAGGCGTGGCATCCACGTCCAGATCCAGCCGGAAAATACTGTCGAAACGTGGCGCCGCGATATGAGTTTTCTTGCTCGACGGCTCGCCGATCGGGTCGTGTCTGGCGTCCATCATATCGGGATCATACAGAAAGGCGATTTCTTGCTGGGTGTCATTGTCAAAGCCGATAATCGCGCGGCGCGCGCGCAGGGCAAACGTCGCGGCAAAGCTCTCTAGCGCCGTCACGCTGCTGCGGTGCGGACTGGTGTCAGGGGCCTCGATGATCATGACCGCGTCAAGGTCCATCGCTTGAAAAACCACGCCAAGCGATTGTATTTGCTGTGCCTTTGTCACATCCCAGCGACCTGACCAACTGGTGTCGTCCACCAGACGTCCTGCATCATCAAACAAGCGGTCAAACCATTCGACATTATAGGTGCCGATCCTCATGCGCGCATATCTTGAATATTTTCCCATGCGCGATTGATCACGATCATGCGTTTTTCGGCCATTTTAACGGCCTCTTCGGGCAAGCCGCGCGCCATCAGACTATCGGGGTGTGTGTTGCGCACAAGGCCGCGCCAGACGGTTTTGATCTGATCCATTGGCATGTCGGGGGACACCCCCAGCACATCATAAGGATCGCGCTCGGCGTCGGGCACAAATTGGGCGCGGATACGGGCAAAGCGGTGGTCGTCATAGCCCCAGATCTCGGCGACACGGGACAAAAACTGGTCCTCGTTGGGGTGATATTCGCCGTCCGCCAGTGCAATGTGAAACAGCCCCTCCATCAGGTCACACAGCGGGGCTTGGTCGTCGCCATACATCGCCCCGATGCGCGTGGCATAATCCTCAAAGCCCGCCACATCCTGACGCGCAAGGTTAAACAGCTTTGCGGCATTGGCCTCTTCGGAAGGCGGAATATGGAACACTTCGCGAAATGCAGTAACCTCGTCGCGGGTCACTTGTCCGTCGGCCTTGGCCATTTTGGCACCCAGTGCGATGACCGCAATCGTAAAGGCCACCGAGCGGTCGGGCGGCGTGCGCAGCCGGTCAAAAACCGCAGATAGCCCCTCTCCGCTGGCAAGGGCTGCGATGGCGTCTGATATGCGGGTCCAAAGTGACATGCGCGCACCTTATCTTGTTTTGGCCCGAAACATCAGAGCCGTTTTTGCATCAACACCAGATCAATCCAGCGCCCGAACTTGAACCCCACCTCGGGCAGAATCGCAAGGGTGCCTTGCAGATCACATCACCACCGGCCCGTTTGGGGTGTCGAAATGCGCCACAAAACGAGCGGTTTGGCTGGCGGTAAAAATCACAGTCGCATCGCGAAGCGGACAGATGCGGCGCAAGTGATCCGCCTGCGGATGATGCACCTCCCAGCGGGTCAAACGGCAGCCACTGTCGGGCAAGGCCTTGGCAGGATGCGACGCTATGTCGCCCCAGCGGATCAGGGTCGGGAACCCGCCATCCATGGGCAAACTGCCATCATCGGGCACGGTAATCTGCCAGCGCAAATCGCCCCGTGTCATGGCCACGGCGGGACCTGTCAGGGCGCGGGTGGCATCCAGATCATCACTGCGGCAAATCCAGTTGCCCCAGCGCGGGGTCATCGGTGCATGATCAAGGGCAAACCAGCGCGGGCCTGAAATTTGCGCACGAGGATCAGGGGCGATCACCTCAAGGTAAAGCCCGTCTGCAAGGCCCAGCAACCGGTTATGGGTGCCAAATTTGGGATGCTGCCCGCCGGGTAAAAGCGGGACGCCCAACCGCGCCTCTAGCCAGTCTGCCCCGCGATCAAGATCAGCGCAAACGACGGCAATGTGATCAAGCACGAATATGGCCCTGCTCCCTTTGAAAACATGTGTTTCATGGGCAGAAAAGCCAAAAACACCACTTGACGCAACCTTGTGTTACATTACTTAAGAGCGAATACATAACGATAACAGTCAGGAATGCCAGACATGAGCCTCGTCGCCACCCTTTCGCGCCTCACCCGTCACGAAGCCTTTGGGGGCATATTGCTAATGGCGTCGGCTGTCGCGGCCTTGTTGGTCGCGAATTCCTCGTTCTCGGGTCTTTATGACAATTTCCTGTCGGCCTATTTCAGCATCACACTGAACGGCGAAGGCCTGTCAAAGCCACTGGTCCTGTGGATCAATGACGGGTTGATGGCTATCTTTTTCTTCCTGATCGGCTTGGAATTGAAACGCGAATTGCTGGAGGGCAAACTCAAGAACCCCGCCGATGTGCTACTGCCCGGTATGGCTGCGGTTGGCGGCATGGTTGTGCCCGCCTTGGTGTTTGCGGCGTTCAACTGGGGCAATCCAGAGACGATCAGCGGTTGGGCCATTCCGGCGGCGACGGACATTGCCTTTGCGCTGGGTATTCTGGCGCTGGTGGGCAGCCGCGCGCCTGTGTCGCTAAAAGTGTTTTTGCTGACGTTGGCGATTTTGGACGATCTGGGCGCGATCATTATCATCGCGCTGTTTTATACCGCCGAATTGAAGGCTGTCTATCTGGGCTATGCGCTGATCCCGCTGGCGGGTTTGATCATTCTGAACATCAAGGGTGCGCACCGTCTTGCACCGGCCATTCTGCTCGGCACGATCATGTGGTTTCTGGTGCTCAAGTCGGGTGTGCACGCCACATTGGCCGGGGTTATCACGGCGTTTTGCATCCCGCTGGTCGACAAATATGGCAAATCGCCGCTGCATTCTCTGGAAAACGGCCTGACACCCTATGTGAATTTCGGGATCATTCCGATCTTTGCTTTTGCGAACGCGGGTGTTGTTCTGGCGGGGCTGTCGCTGGCCGATTTGCTGGATCCTTTGCCGCTGGGCATCGCGCTGGGTCTGTTAGTGGGCAAGCAGATCGGTGTCTTTGGTATCTGCTATCTGCTGGTCAAATCGGGCATCGCCAAGCTGCCACATGGCGCGAATTGGGCGCATGTCTGGGGTGTCGCCTGTTTGGCGGGGATCGGTTTTACCATGTCGCTGTTTATCGGCGGGCTGAGCTTTGAAAGTCAGGAATTGATGAATCAGGTCCGCATTGGTGTGCTGTCCGGTTCGATCATTTCCGGCATCATGGGCTTTGTGATTCTGCGCATGGCCAGCCCTGTGCCGGAGTAAACAATTCGCGGCTTTTCAAAGGTGGACAGCCGCGGCCTCCGGCGGGAGTTTGAGTGGACATAGAAAATCAGCGGCGGGCTGTGCGGATTAGTTTCAGGATATCGGTCGCAGCCATAGGGATGTTGGTGCCCGGTCCAAAGATGGCTTTAACACCTGCATCATAGAGGAATTTGTAGTCCTGTTGCGGGATCACGCCGCCACAGATCACCAGAATATCATCGGCACCGGCGTCTTTGAGGGCTTTGACAAGTTGCGGCGCGAGGGTTTTATGCCCCGCAGCTTGGGAAGAGATGCCAATCACATGCACGTCGTTGTCGACAGCATCTTGTGCGGCCTCGGCGGGGGTTTGGAACAATGGCCCCACATCCACGTCAAAGCCGATATCGGCAAAGGCGGTTGCGATGACTTTGGCGCCACGGTCGTGCCCGTCTTGGCCCATTTTGACGACCAACATGCGCGGGCGGCGGCCTTCTTCAGCGGCGAAATCTTCGACCGATTTCTGGATTGCGGCAAAGCCTGCGTCGCCTGCGTAAGCCGCCCCGTAGACGCCCGCGAGGGTTTTGACCTCGGCGCGGTGGCGTCCAAATTCTTTTTCCATGGCCATGCTGATTTCTCCGACTGTTGCGCGGTGGCGGGCGGCCTCGACGGCGGCCTCCAGCAGGTTTCCGCCCTGTTTGGCGCGCTTTGTGATTTCCGACAAGGCGGTGTCACAAGCCACTTGATCGCGGGTGCTGCGCGTTTTTTCGATACGTGCAATTTGGCTAAGGCGCACTGCACCGTTGTCGATGTCGCGAATATCGATCGGGTCTTCATTATCTTTGCGGTATTTGTTGACGCCAACGATCACCTCGGTGCCGCGGTCGATCATGGCTTGGCGGGTGGCCGCAGATTCCTCGATGCGTAATTTGGGCATCCCAGAGGCCACAGCCTTGGTCATACCGCCCAAGTCTTCGACCTCTTCAATGAGCGCCCATGCCTTTTCGGCCAGCTCATTGGTCAGGCTTTCGACGTAATAAGACCCCGCCAGCGGGTCAACCACATTGGTCACGCCGGTCTCTTCTTGCAAAATCAACTGCGTGTTACGCGCAATTCGGCTGGAGAAATCAGTGGGCAGGGCAATCGCCTCGTCCAGCGCGTTGGTGTGCAGCGATTGCGTGCCGCCGAGCACGGCAGACATCGCCTCATAGGCGGTGCGGATCACGTTGTTATAGGGGTCCTGTTCCTGCAAGCTGACGCCGGACGTCTGGCAATGGGTGCGCAGCATCGACGACTTTTGATCCTTGGGCGCAAACTCGGCCATGATTTTCGACCACAACAATCGGGCGGCGCGCAGCTTGGCGGCCTCCATGAAAAAGTTCATGCCAATGGCAAAAAAGAATGACAAGCGCGGTGCGAATTTGTCCACGTCCATGCCCGCCGCGATTGCGGTGCGCACATATTCGCGCCCGTCGGCCAGCGTGAACGCCAGCTCCTGCACAAGGTTCGCACCCGCCTCTTGCATATGGTAGCCAGAGATCGAGATCGAATTGAATTTCGGCATCCCCTCGGAGGTATATGCGATGATATCCGCAATGATCCGCATCGAGGGTTCGGGCGGATAGACATAGGTATTGCGCACCATGAATTCTTTCAGAATGTCGTTCTGAATGGTGCCCGCCAGCAGGGCCTTGTCGTGGCCTTGTTCCTCGCCGGTGACGATAAAGCTGGCAAGAATCGGGATCACCGCACCGTTCATCGTCATGGAAACGCTGACTTTATCCAGCGGGATACCATCAAACAGGATCTTCATATCCTCGACGCTATCAATCGCCACACCCGCCTTGCCGACATCGCCCTCTACGCGGGGATGGTCGCTGTCATAGCCACGGTGAGTGGCCAGATCAAAGGCCACGGAGACCCCTTGTTGACCGCCTGCGAGGGCTGCGCGGTAAAATGCGTTGCTTTCTTCGGCGGTGGAAAAGCCCGCGTATTGCCGGATGGTCCAAGGACGCCCCGCATACATCGTGGCCTTGACCCCGCGCGTGAAGGGTGCCGCGCCGGGAATACCGCCCATATGGGGCAATCCGTCGGTGTCGTCAGAGGTATAAAGCGGCTTGACGTCGATGCCTTCCAGCGTGTGCCATGTCAGCGCCTCAAGCGGTTTGCCGCGCAATTCAGCCGCCGCAATCTTGGACCATTTATCGCGTTGTCCCATCGTATCCTCCGATTCTGGCAAGCCCTTGGAGAGTTTCCAATCGCGCCCCGCCGTTTTCATACCGATCTGCAAATGCAGAATTTTTTGCTTTTGTGATGTAAGTGGTCGTTTTCCCGAAAAGACCCCCTATATTCAAAAGCATGAAAGCATTTATCCTAAGTCTTATCCTCGCGGGCACCGCGGCCACCGCCATGGCGCAATCTGCTGTAGAGCTATGGCAAGAAGACCGCAGCCGGATATTTGATGCCACCGCGATTGATCTTGCGGATTTTGTCTGGGTGGCGCGGCCTATCGTGGTCTTTGCCCAGACCCCCAATGACCCGCAATTCGGCCAGCAAATGGACCTGCTGACCGCACGCATTGACGAATTGGCCCTGCGCGATGTCATTGTGATCACCGACACCAACCCCGACACGCCCAGCGCGCTGCGCACTGCACTGCGTCCGCGCGGGTTTATGCTGGCGATCATTGCCAAGGACGGGCGCACCGCGCTGCGCAAACCGGCCCCTTGGGACGTGCGTGAAATTACCCGCAGCATCGACAAGATGCCGCTGCGCCAGCAGGAAATCCGTGATCGGCGCACTGTCGAGTAACGCGCGCGGGTCACCGTTGATGCCCCAATTTGCGGCCGACCGTCATAAAAGCCAAAATAAATAACGCAAAAGCCCCCAACACCGTGGCCCCGGCATTTGACGTGACACCCGACGCGACAAGCGCGCCGCAAAGGTAAAGCAAACTATAAACCGCGATCCCACCGAACAGGAACGTCTGCACAGGATCAATATTAGCGCCGGCCATGCGCGCTGTCGCCCAAAACACAACCACCGCAATCATCGGTGTGGTCATCGCGACCGTCGGCAAGCCGCTTTCGAGGTTAATCGTGGTGATGTCGATGATCGTCAGCAGCACGAGACCCGCCACCACCATCCCCACCACATAGGCAAGTGCTGTCGTCCCAAGCTGTCGCCAAAACCCGTGCATGACTATTCAAATTCCATAATGATTTCATCCACCGCAAGGCTGTCACCCGCTGCTGCGTTGATCTTGGCAACGATCCCTTTTTTCTCGGCGCGCAGGATGTTTTCCATTTTCATCGCCTCGATGGTGCAAAGCGATTGGCCCTCTTGGACCTCGCAGCCCACCGCCACATCAACTTTGACGATCAAGCCGGGCATCGGGCACAGCAGGAATTTGGAGGTATCAGCAGGCAGTTTTTCGGGCATCAATGCGGCCAGCTCGGCCTGACGCGGAGTGCGCACATGCACCTTGAGGTCAGCACCACGGTACCGGATGCGGAACCCGCCGGAAATTTTGCCGATTTTCATCACCAGTGGCGTGCCATCCACCATCATGCGCGCCAGCGGATCGCCCGGTGTCCAATCGCCCTCGACGCGCAGGGTCTCGTCGCCCACGGCCACAGTGGCACCGGCTTTATCGGCGGCAATCACGGTGTCAAAGGACTGGCCTTGCAGACTGACGACCCAATCGGCGCCCACTTTGCGTTCATGGTTATCCATGCGCCCAGAGATGCGGGTGCGCCTGATTTCGGCGACACGGTGCATCGCGGATGCCGCAGCCCCGATCCGCATCAGTATATCATCCGCCAGCGTGGCCCCGTCAAAGCCATCGGGGAACTCTTCCTCGATGAACGCCGTGGTCATATTGCCCGAGGTGAATTTTTCGTGGTCGTAGACCGACGCGAGGAATGGCAGGTTATGCCCGATCCCTTCGACCTCAAAACCGTCCAGGGCAAGGCGCATTTCTTCGATGGCCGCGTCGCGGGTTGGCGCCCATGTGCAAAGTTTGGCGATCATCGGGTCGTAATACATGCTGATCTCGCCACCCTCATAGACGCCGGTGTCATTGCGCACGGCGCGGGTGGCGTGTGCCTCCTCGGCAGGCGGGCGGTAGCGTGTCAAGCGGCCAATGGAGGGCAGAAATCCGCGATACGGGTCTTCGGCATAAAGCCGGCTTTCCATCGCCCAGCCGTTAATTTTCAGGTCGTCCTGCGCAAATGGCAGGGTTTCACCGTAGGCCACGCGGATCATCTGTTCGACCAGATCGATGCCGGTGATCAGCTCGGTCACCGGATGTTCGACCTGCAGCCGTGTGTTCATTTCCAGAAAGTAAAAGTTGCGGTCGCCGTCGACGATAAATTCCACGGTGCCTGCCGATGAATAGTCGACCGCTTTGGCCAAAGCCACCGATTGCGCGCCCATGGCCGCTCGGGTTTCAGCATCCAGAAACGGGCTTGGGGCTTCTTCGATCACCTTTTGCTGGCGGCGCTGGATCGAGCATTCACGCTCGTGTAGATAGACGCCGTTGCCATGTTTGTCACACAACACCTGAATTTCGATATGGCGCGGCTGGGTCACAAATTTCTCGATGAAAATCCGGTCGTCGCCGAACGAATTGGCAGCCTCGTTCTTGGACGACTGGAACCCCTCGCGGGCCTCTGTGTCATTCCACGCGATGCGCATCCCCTTACCGCCGCCGCCTGCCGAGGCTTTGATCATCACCGGATAGCCGACTTCATTGGATATTTTGACCGCGTGTTCGGCGTCGTCGATCAGGCCCATGTAACCCGGCACAGTCGATACATTGGCCTCTTGCGCCAGTTTTTTCGAGGTAATCTTATCGCCCATCGCCAATATCGCGCCCTTTGGCGGGCCAATAAAGGCCACGCCTGCGGCCTCGAGCGCCTCGGCGAATTTTGCGTTCTCGGACAAAAATCCGTATCCTGGATGCACCGCCTCTGCGCCGGTCTGCTTGATTGCGGCCATCACCTTGTCGATCACGATATAGGACTGGTTGGCGGGCGCGGGGCCGATATGCACTGCCTCGTCGGCCATTTTCACGTGCAGCGCATTGCGATCCGCATCGGAATAAATCGCGACCGTTTTGATCCCCATCTTTTTGGCAGTCTTGATGACGCGGCAGGCGATTTCACCACGGTTGGCGATCAGGATTTTCTTGAACATGTCAGCAGCCCTTCAAAAGCAAAACCGCCGCGCGCAGGGCTGACCTGCGGCGGCGGTTTGAGTGATTTTCGTCAAATAGTTTAAGCGGATACCCTTACAGGTCGTTGGCAAGGGCGCCGATAAGGCCGCCCGCAAGCGCGCCTTCAACGCAATTGTTGTTGCCAAGCGTGTTGCCGGCCACACAGCCAACGCCCGCACCAACCAAGGCACGCTCTGCATCGTTTTGTAGGCAGGCCGAAAGGCCGAAAAGTGCGGTAACCGCGATAAGTGTTGATGTTTTAAGCATGGATCAAGGCCCCCTATATAATGTCCTATCCCAACAGCGTCTGTGATTTGGGTGCAAAAAGCAACAAAAACGGACGCGCGCGCGCTGGTTTCCGCCCAGATACAAAAAGGGGTGACCGATACGTGCCGTAGGGGCACATACCGGTCAGGGGAAGGGTAATAGTCGGGACTATCAGCAGCCGTATGGCTGATCGTATCACCAGCTGCACAGTTAGCTTGGCACAGGTCGCGCAGATCATCCAAGGGCTGCGGGCAGGTCTGGCCTGCTTCGGCCAATTCCCGCTGGACGGCGATGATATTGCGCGAAAAATGGCTCATGAGCGTTCTCGTAGTTCGGGAAAACTGACGGCGGCGACCTTCATATCAAGGCGCAGCAAGGCGTCATAGCTGGCCGGATCAAACGGGTCCTCGGCGGGCACCACCTCGCGGCCAAACAGCCAGCATAGACGCCCCGCATCCAGATTGCCGCGCACAAACGGCTCTGTGCCGAACTGGTCGTAAAGCGCTTGCATGAACCCTGCGTCGGCGCGCCTGTCGGGGGGGCGGCGATCGGGATAACGGATCCGTTCAGTAATCTCGGTGGCACCGTCTTTGTGCCCACGTCTGATCGTGAACTGATAATCGGTGCCGGCCAATCGGCCCGGAAACCCGCGGTGCTTTTCCATCTTAAAATTCTTCCCAAATACAGGCGTCGCCATCGCGGCGAAACGGCTGAAAATACTGAACAACATCCGTCGCCGCACCAAAGGGCACTTGCTCGGCTGACACGGAAATCACCAGCTGGGTTACACCCGATCCGCTTTGGGTCAAGGCCGGAAGTGCAACCTGCGCGCAAACATATTCGATATCGTCCAGAATATCCGCAAATCCCAGCCCCGTGCCGACCTGAGGCAACACAAAGCGGAACCGCGCCATATCCGGCTCCATGCGCATATCAAACAACGTCAATGTGCGCCCCGACGGCACCGCGATTTCAACCGCGACGGCGGAACTGGCCCAGATGGCAAATATGATCGCAAGAAAACGGATCGGCTGGTCCTTATCAACACCGCTACAGCGGAATATTATCGTGTTTTTTCCACGGGTTTTGCAATGATTTGCCACGCAGCGACGCGAACGCACGGCACACACGTTTGCGGGTTGATTGCGGGCGGATCACCTCGTCGATGAAACCACGCTCGGCGGCCACAAACGGGTTGGCAAAACGGTCCTCGTAATCAGCCGTGTGCTTTGCAATCTTTTCCGCATCCCCCAGATCACTACGGTGGATAATCTCGGTGGCACCCTTGGCCCCCATCACCGCAATCTCGGCCGTGGGCCACGCATAGTTGAAATCGCCGCGCAGATGTTTGGACGCCATCACATCATAGGCCCCACCATATGCCTTGCGCGTGATCACCGTCACCTTGGGCACGGTTGCTTCACCATATGCAAACAACAGTTTTGCCCCGTGTTTGATCACACCACCATACTCTTGGCCGGTGCCCGGCAGAAAGCCCGGCACATCGACCAGCGTCAGGATCGGAATTTCAAAGGCATCGCAGAACCGCACAAAACGCGCAGCTTTGCGCGAACTATCAATATCCAGACAGCCCGCCAACACCATCGGCTGATTGGCCACCACACCCACGGATGAACCCTCAAGACGGATAAAGCCGGTCAGGATATTCTTGGCGAAATCTTCCTGAATTTCATAAAAATCACCCTCGTCGGCCAGCTTATGAATAAGCTCTTTCATATCGTAAGGCGCATTGGCGTTGTCGGGGATCATCGTATCAAGGCTTGGATCGATGCGGTTCACATCGTCGAAAAACGGGCGCACCGGCGATTTGCTCTTGTTGTTGAGCGGCAGGAAGTCGATCAGGCGGCGGCACTCGGCCAAGGCCTCTACATCGTTTTCAAACGCGCCATCCGCCACCGAGGATTTTTTGGTATGGGTCGCAGCGCCACCCAGTTCTTCCGCTGTCACCACCTCGTTTGTCACGGTTTTGACCACATCGGGGCCGGTCACAAACATGTAAGAGCTGTCTTTGACCATAAAGATAAAGTCGGTCATCGCAGGACTATAAACCGCACCACCGGCACAAGGACCCATAATCAGGCTGATCTGCGGCACCACGCCAGAGGCCATGATATTGCGCTGGAACACCTCGGCGTAGCCCGCAAGGGATGCCACGCCTTCTTGAATGCGCGCGCCACCGGAATCGTTGATCCCGATCACCGGCGCGCCGTTTTGCATCGCCATATCCATGATCTTGCAGATTTTCTGCGCGTGGGTTTCCGACAGCGAGCCGCCGAAGACTGTGAAATCCTGAGAATACACATAGACCAGCCGCCCGTTGATCGTGCCCCAGCCCGTCACCACACCGTCGCCTGCAGGGCGTTGTTTTCCCATGCCAAAATCGACGCAGCGGTGGGCCACAAACATGTCGAACTCTTCAAAAGAGCCATCATCAAGCAGCAATTCAATGCGTTCGCGGGCGGTTAATTTGCCTTTGCCATGCTGTGCGGCAATGCGTTTTTCACCACCCCCCTGACGGGCGGCCTCGCGGCGGGTTTCAAGCTCTTGCAAAACGTCCATCTGGGGCTCCCGTTTGATTGCACCAAGCCTAGCGCGCCGCTGCGGCCAAGAGAAGCTGTTTTCCGGATATTTGCAAACCGCAAGATTTGCTAAATCATATATTTGCAAATTTGCAAATCTTGCACCTGCTGCAAGATTGACATGGACAGCATCACAGCCGCGTCCTAGGTCTGCTGCATGACACAGATGCCCGTTGTGCGGTTTCTCGACCGCAACACCCCGCCCCACATTGCGACGCTGATCCTGATTGCAGGGATTTCCGCCCTGAATATGTCGATATTCCTGCCGTCATTGGCACGGATGACCAGTTATTTCGAGACCGATTACGCCACCATGCAACTGGCCCTGTCGGGCTATCTGGCGACCACCGCGGTGCTGCAAATCATCGTCGGACCAATCTCGGACCGCTATGGGCGCAGGCCAGTTGTCTTATGGGCGATGGCGGTTTTTGTGGTGGCTAGTTTCGGCGCCTATCTGGCCCCCAGCGTGGGTATATTTCTGGCGTTCCGCATGTTGCAGGCCGCCGTGGCCACAGGCCTTGTGCTTAGCCGCGCGGTGGTGCGCGATATGGTCCCGCAGGCACAGGCTGCATCGATGATCGGTTATGTGACGATGGGCATGGCGCTGGTGCCGATGGTCGGCCCGATGATCGGCGGCGCGCTTGACCAGATGTTTGGTTGGCACGCGACATTCGCGCTGCTGACGCTCACCGGGGCTGCGGTTTGGCTGCTGTGCTACCTTGATCAGGGCGAAACTTTGGCCAAAGGCGGCATGTCGTTTCGCGACCAATTGCGCGGCTACCCAGAGCTGTTCGCCTCGCCGCGCTTCTGGGGCTATGCGCTCAGTGCCGCGTTTGCATCGGGGGCGTTTTTTGCGCTGTTGGGCGGGGCCGCGTTTATTGCGGGCACGGTTTTCGGGCTCTCGCCGTTTATGTCGGGTGTCGCACTTGGCGCGCCTGCGATCGGCTATGCGCTGGGGAACTTCCTTGCAGGGCGCTATTCGGTGCAGTTCGGGATCAACAAAATGGCGATCATCGGCACGCTGACAATTATTGCAGGGCTTGGCACTTCGCTGGCGCTGGCCTTGTTCGGTATCACGCATCCGCTAATTTTCTTTGGTTTTTGCACATTTCTGGGGCTTGGCAACGGCATCACCCTGCCCAATGTCACCGCGGGCCTGTTGTCAGTGCGCCCGCATCTTGCCGGCACGGCCTCTGGTTTGGGCGGAGCGATGATGGTCGGCGGTGGCGCGGTTTTGGCGCAATATGCCAGCACCTTGCTTGACCCCACGACCGGTGCGCTGCCGTTGCAGTGGCTGATGTTCATCACAGGCATCGCATCGCTGCTAAGCGTCTTGTTTGTGATCTGGCGCGAAGGGCGCGTGACCTAGACCTTGCTTTGCAACCTTTGCAACCGCTAAACCTAAGATCAGGCAAAGTTTGCAAAGGTGCGTGATGGCCAACCAAAAGATCTATGCTGGGGCCAAACTACGCGAATTGCGCGGGCGGCTGTCGCTGACGCAAAAGTTGTTTGCGCAAAAACTCGGCGTGTCCCTGCCCTATCTCAACCAGATGGAAAACAACAACCGCCCCGTCAGCACCGCCGTGGTGCTGGGGTTGGCGCAGGAATTCGGCTTTGACGTGACCGAACTACAATCGGGCGACGAGGCGCGGCTAGTGGGCGATATGCGCGAGGCGCTGGCCGATCCGGTGTTCACTGGCGACAGTCCGGCACTTGCAGATTTACAACTTGCGGCGGCAAATGCGCCAAGCCTTGCGCGCGCCTTTCTGGACCTGCATTCCGCCTACCGCCAGACCCACGAACGCCTTGCCAGTCTGGACGAAGCTTTGGGTCGCGAAGATGCCCGCCTTGCCCCCAGCCCATGGGAAGAGGTGCGCGACTTCTTTCACTATTGCGACAATTACATCGATGCGGTCGACCGCGCCGCCGAACGGTTCGCGACCAAGGCTGCCGCCGGCGACAGCAAGGTCGCCGCCGCGATTTCCGCGCTTAGCACCTACGGGATCACCGTCAATTTTGCCCCCGACGGCCCCCTGCGCCGTTATGACCCTGCGCAAAAAACCCTGACCCTATCGGCGCAGGCCCCTGATGCGACGCGGACCTTTCAACTGCTGTTGCAAGTGGCGCTGATTACCCAAGAGGCGCTGTTGGAGGCGACATTGGACCTTGCGCGCTTTGGCTCGTCAGAGGCGCGCAGCATCGCCAAAGTGGGCCTTGCCAATTATTTCGCCGGTGCCGCCCTGATGCCTTACGGCGCGTTTCTGGCTGCCGCCCAAGACACCCGCCACGATCTGGAACTCTTGTGCACCCGTTTCGGGGCCTCGCTGGAACAGGTCGCACACCGGCTCTCGACCCTGCAACGCACAGGCGCAAAAGGCATCCCGTTCTTTTTCGTGCGTGTCGATCAGGCGGGCACCATCACAAAACGGCACTCGGCCACCACCCTGCAATTCGCGCGCTACGGCGGAGCCTGTCCGCTGTGGAATGTGCACGCGGCCTTTGAAACTCCGGGGCAATTTCTACGCCAACTGGCCGAAACCCCCGATGGGGCGCAGTATTTTTGCCTTGCCCGCGACGTGTCGCGATCAGGTGGATCATACCACGCGCCGACGCGCCGCTATGCCATCGGATTGGGCTGCGAGGTGCGCCACGCAGACGCCTTGGTTTACGCCGATCACATGGACACAGCCGCGACAAATGCCTATGCGCCCATTGGGATTTCGTGCCGAATTTGCGAACGCAAACATTGCCATCAACGCTCTGTTCCACCCATCGAGCGGCGCTTGCGGGTGGACCCAGATATGCGCGGCGTGTTGCCCTATCAAATTGATTAGCGCTGCGATGTTTCCCAGTTGGGGTTGATCCACGGCGCGTCATTGGCCGCAGGCAAGGGTGTGCGCCCGAGGATATGATCGGCAGCTTTTTCGCCCACCATGATCGACGGTCCGTTCAGGTTACCATTTGTAATTCTTGGGAAAATCGAACTGTCCGCGACCCGAAGACCTGCCACGCCGATCACGCGGCACTCAGAATCGACCACCGCCATCGGATCATCGGCCCGGCCCATTTTGCAGGTCCCGCAGGGGTGATAGGCGCTCTCGACATGGGCGCGGATAAAGTCGTCCAGCGCCGCATCAGACTGCACATCCGCGCCCGGTTGGATCTCGTGACCGCGAAAAGGCGTAAAAGCCTCTTGGTCGAAAATCTCGCGGGTCAGCCGGATGCAGGTGCGGAAATCTTCCCAATCGGATGGGTCGGACATGTAGTTGAATTCAATGCGCGGATCATCAGCAGGATCGGCGGATTTCAATGTCACCTGACCCCGCGACACCGACCGCATTGGCCCGACATGCGCCTGATATCCGTGCCCTTCGGCAGCCACCTGCCCGTCATAGCGCACCGCAATCGGCAGGAAATGATACTGGATATCGGGGTATGCGATCCCCGCTTTCGAGCGGATGAAGCCTGAGCTTTCGAACTGGTTGGAGGCCCCCAGACCGGTTTTGGTGAACAGCCATTGCGCGCCGATCTTTGCCTTGCCCCAGAGGTTCCAGTGCTTGAACAGCGATACTGGTTTGGTCGCGGCCTGCTGGATATAGAGCTCTAGATGGTCTTGCAGGTTTTGACCCACGCCCGCACGGTCGGCCACTACGTCGATACCGTGTTCAGCCAGATGCGCCGCAGGGCCGATACCCGACAGCATCAACAGCTTGGGCGAGTTCAGCGATGAGGCCGCGATGATCACTTCAACATTGGCGCGGATCACTTCAATTTTGCCTTTGCGTTCCACCTCGACGCCTACGGCGCGGCCGTTTTGAATCACGATTTTGCGCGCCAATGCGCGGGTCAGCGTGCAGTTTGGCCGCTTAAGCGCAGGGCGCAAATAGGCGTTCGCCGCCGACCAGCGCCGCCCTTTCCAGATGGTTGCATCAAAGGGACCAAAGCCCTCTTGCTGCGCGCCGTTATAGTCGCCGGTGACAGGATAGCCCGCCTGCTGGCCCGCCTTTACAAAGGCGCGGGTCAGCGGGTTCTTGCGCGGACCACGGGTGATATGCAGCGGGCCTTTATCACCGCGCCATGCTTTATCACCGCCATGCCCGCCTGAATGCCAATTTTCCATACGTTTGAAATAGGGCAGCACATCGGCATAGCCCCAGCCCTGCGCGCCGGTATCGGCCCAATGATCGAAGTCGCGCGCATGACCGCGCACGTAGATCATGCCGTTGATCGAGGACGACCCGCCGACGACTTTGCCGCGCGGCGTGACCATTTCGCGGCCCCCTAAATGCGGTTCCGGCTCCGATTTCAGCCCCCAGTCATAAATTTTCATATTCATCGGATATGACAGCGCGGCAGGCATCTGGATGAACGGACCCACGTCCGACCCACCGTGTTCGATGATCAAAACCTGCTTGCCTGCTTCTGCCAAGCGGTAAGCTGTCGCACAGCCCGCAGAACCCGCGCCGATGATGACGTAATCGGCGTTCAAATCACTTTTCAAAACGGCGCCTCGACATCGCCCATGGCGACATAAACGCCTTTGATCTGGCTGTAATGTTCGATCGCCGCTTTGGAGTTTTCGCGGCCCACACCGGACAGTTTCGAGCCCCCGAAAGGCGCCTCGACAGGGGCCAGATTATAGGTGTTGATATAGCAGGTGCCTGCCTCAAAACCCGCAACCATGCGGTGCGCACGGGTCAGATCAGCGGTAAAAACCCCTGCCGCAAGACCAAATTCGGTGTCATTGGCGCGTGCCAGAACCTCGTCTTCGGTGTCAAAATCAAGCACCGACATCACAGGGCCGAAAATCTCTTGGCGGGCGATGGACATGTCATCGGTGACATCGGCAAAGACGGTGGGCTCCAGAAAATACCCCGGCCCGTCCACGCGGTTGCCCCCCGTGATCAGGCGCGCGCCCTCGGCTTTGCCTTTCGCGATAAAGCCTTCGACGATCTCGCGTTGTCGCTCTGACACCATCGGCCCAAAGTTGACATCGGGGTCTTGCGGGTCACCCATCTTAACCCCCTTCAAACGCTCAGCCATGCGCGCCAAAAACGCCTCTTTGATGCCCTTTTGCACAAAGACCCGCGTGCCGTTTGAACAGACCTGTCCGGAAGAATAAAAATTGCCCAAGATAGCGCCCGAAACCGCATTCTCCAGATCCGCATCGTCGAAGATAACCAAGGGGGACTTGCCGCCGAGTTCCATCGTGACGGCGCGAATACCTGTCGCGGCGGCGGCATAAACCTTGCGCCCTGTCGGCACAGACCCCGTGAGCGAAACCTTGGCCACGCGGGTGTCGGTGATCAGGGATGCGCCCACTGCGCCGTAGCCTTGGATCACGTTATAGACGCCCGCAGGCGCGCCAGCCTCAAACAGGATTTCGGCAACTTTGAGCGCGCAAAGCGGCGTGGTTTCCGATGGTTTGAACACCATCGTATTGCCGCACGCCAGCGCGGGCGCGGCTTTCCAGCTGGCGATTTGCGTCGGGTAGTTCCACGCGCCGATGCCGACACAAACCCCTAAAGGTTCGCGGCGGGTATAGACAAAATCATCACCCAACTGGATGTGTTCGCCGGTGATCGCCGCGGCCAAGCCGCCGAAATATTCCAGCGCGTCGGCCCCTGATGTGGCATCCGCCACGCTGGTTTCCTGATAGGGTTTGCCGGTGTCATAGGTTTCCAATACAGACAGGTCATGGTTGCGGTCCCGCATGATGTCAGCGGCGCGGCGTAGGATGCGACCACGCGCGGTGCCTGTCATCGCGGCCCATTCTTTACCTGCACGCCTGGCCGCAGCTAGCGCTTGATCAATAATCGCAGGGGTTGCGGCGTAAACGGTCGCAATGACCTCGCCCGTGGCGGGATAGATCACAGGGATCGGATCACCCGCCGTGTCTTCGACATACTTTCCATCGATAAAATGGCTGGCGGTGGGTTGTGTTTGATAGGTCATGGTGCCTCCGGCGGGAGTTTTAAAGGACATAGAAAATGCGGGCTATCCGCCAAGTCATTCGTTTCTGGGAAAGCGCTTGTTTTCCTCAAGCACGTTGAGGTCCATATGGTTACGCATGTAACGCTCGGACGCTTTTTGTAGTGGCTGGTAATCCCACGGATAATAGGCGCCGTTGCGCAGGGCCTCATAGACGACCCAACGCCCGGCTTGAGAGTGGCGCACAGCCGCGTCATAGGCATCGAGATCCCAGCGGGCCTCTGATTTGGCGCGCAGTTGGGTGCGGGTGCCTTGGTGGGCTGCGACCTCGGCAAGGTTGGTGAGCTCGTGCGGGTCTGCATCGAGGTCAAACAGTTGATCGGGGTCCAGCGCGCAGCGGTTGAATTTCCATTTGCCATAGCGCAGTGAGACCAGCGGCGCATAGGATCCTTCGGCGGCATATTCCATCGCGACAGGCTCAGTGCGCACACCGCCCTGCCCCAAAGACACAATCGATTGCCCGTCGGTCCACGGCATGATCTCGGACATATCAACACCTGCCAGATCACAAAGGGTCGGCAGGATATCGACGCTGCTGACCGGCGTTGTATTCAAGCCCGCTTCCATGTCGGGTGCGCAAATCATCAAAGGCACCCGCGATGAGCCCTCATAAAACGACATTTTGAACCACAGTCCGCGCTCGCCAAGCATATCGCCGTGATCCGAGACGAACAGGATCGTGGCCTCTTGGCGGGTGTCTTCCAGCGTTTGCAAAATCTCGCCCACCTTGTCGTCCAGATAGGAAATATTAGCGAAATAGGCGCGACGTGCGCGTTTGGCGTGGTCGTCGGTGATGTTGAAGTTGTCGCGATCGTTGGCGTCCAGAATGCGCTGCGAATGGGCGTCTTGATCGGCGTAGGGGATCGGGCCGATTTCAGGCATCAAATGCGCGCAGTCCTCATACAAATCCCAATATTTCTTGCGCGCGACATAGGGGTCATGCGGATGCGTGAAACTGACGGTCAGGCACCAAGGGCGGTCGTCGGCCCCGCGAGACAAATCATATAATTTCATCTTTGCAAAATGCGCGACCTCGTCGTCATATTCCATCTGGTTGGTGATCTCGGCAACACCAGCACCCGTCACCGAGCCCATGTTGTGATACCACCATGCGATACGCTCGCCGGGTTTGCGATAATCCGGCGTCCAGCCGAAATCGGCGGGGTAGATATCGGTGGTCAGGCGCTCTTCCAACCCGTGCATCTGGTCGGGGCCTACAAAATGCATCTTCCCCGATAGGCAGGTCTGATACCCCGCACGGCGCAGGTGGTGGGCATAGGTCGGGATGGACGAGGCAAACTCGGCGGCGTTGTCGTAGGCGCCTGTGCGACTGGGCAATTGGCCCGACATGAACGCGGCGCGGGCCGGCGCACAAAGCGGCGAGGCGGTATAGGCATTGGCAAATCGGGTGGATTTTGCCGCCAGTTTTTTCAGGTTCGGCGCGTGCAGCCACTCGGCGGGGCCATCGGGAAACAACGTGCCGTTCAACTGGTCGACCATGATAATCAAAATGTTTGGTTTGGTCATGCGGCGCCCTTTGTCAATGTAGAGAGGGCCGACAGCGCGGTCCCTTCGGGGGTTGCGTCGGGCGCGGTGAGTGCGGCGCGAATGTAGAGCCCATCAATGAGCGCGGCCACTGTATCAGCCACCGCCTCGGGCGCGGCGCAGATCGGGCGCAGCGCGTGGATCAGGTTTGAGCGCAAGCGGCGCTGGTAGGTCCGCAACAGGCGCAGGGCCTGTGGGTTGGTTTGGGCCTGAACGTAAAACGTCATCCATGCAGAGACAGCGGCGGGATCAAAACAAGACTGTGCGAAATTGGCGCGAATGATGGCGCGGGCGCGGCTGGCAGGGTCGTGTGCGCCCGCCAAAGCGAGGCGCACCTCTGCACTGTAATCGCGCAGGATTTGGCGCATCGCGGCCTCGAATATCTGATCCTTGCCGCCAAAATAATGATGCGCCAACGCAGACGACATGCCCGCGCGCTTTGCAATCCGGCTGACTGTGACGTCGAGTGATCCCGCTTCGCCGATTTCCGCAATTGTTGCCCGCACAAGTGCGGCGCGGCGGATCGGTTCCATTCCTACTTTTGGCATATCAGAATCCCTTGCAGATGACGCAAGTTATTCTTTATTGACTGATCAATCAATAAAAATCTGCCGCCTCTTTGGTTTGCAAATATCCCCGCCGGAGGCTTGTGATCAGTGATCCCAACTCAAACCTTGGTCTGGGCCACCGCAGGGGTAATCGCGCGCCGCGCCACAGCCTCTCGCCATGTGATAAAACTAACCGAGGCCATAATAACCGCGCCTCCCAAGATCACCCAGCCGTCAATCCCCTCGCCAAACAGCACAGCACCCAAGACGACCGCCCACACCAGCTGCAAAAACGTCACCGGCTGCGTGACCGTCAGCGGGGCCGCGGCAAAGGCCAGCGTCATGGTGTAATGCCCCGCGGTGGCAAAACAGGCGACAAGAAACATCCAGCCAACTTGCGCAAGCGTCGGCGTGACCCAGACCGCATAGGCAAAGGGTGCCAGCCCGATCGTCACCGTGATCGACAACATGCCAACGACCACCGCCGCCGACACCTCGCCCGACATTTGTTTGGCGATCAGATAGCCCGCAGCAAACGCAAGTGCGGTAAACAGCATCGCGATGTGACCCGGATCAACCTCTCGCACCCCCGGGCGCAGGATGATCACCGCACCGGTCAACGCAGCCACAACTGCGGCCAGTCGGCGCGGTGGCAAGCTCTCGCCCAGAAACAGCGCGGCACCGATGGCCACATAGATCGGCGACAGGTAATTCATCGCCGTAACCTCGGCCAGCGGGATGCGCGACATGGCATAAAACCACAAGATGACGGCACCGGTGTGCACCACGCCGCGCACCGCGAACAGTTTAACCTGCCTGCGTGTCAGATGTGCGGCCATGATCGGGCGGATCATCGGGATCAGAAACACCAGCCCCAACAAATACCGCAGAAACGCACCCTCAGCTGCGGGCAATTCGCTGCCGACATATTTCACGATAACGGTGACGCCCACGAACATCAGCCCCGTCACGATCATCCACAAGACCCCTGCGACGGGGCGATCTGCTGCTGTGTTTGCCATGCCTTACCGGTCGCAGACCATGATCCGCTTGGCAAGCCTGCAAACGCAAAAGGGCGCGCCCGTGGCACGCCCCCTGCTGAAAATTACATCATCTTAACTGTTTGCAAAGGCTTCCATCACATCGTCGGACGCTTCGAAATTGGTGGTCACACGCTGCACGTCATCGTCGTCTTCCAGCAGGTCCAACAGCTTCATCAGCTTGGTCAGCCCCTCAAGGTCCAACTCGGTGCTCAGGTTCGGCTTCCAGATCAGTTTGGTGCTTTCACTTTCGCCCAAGTCCTTTTCCAGCGCCGTGGCCACCTCGTTCAGATCGGTATCGGCGCAATAGATCACATGCGCGCCCTCGTCCGATTGCACATCATCCGCGCCCGCCTCGATTGCGGCCATCATCACCGTGTCAGCGTCACCTGCGGAGACCGGATAGATTACCTCGCCCATGCGGTCGAACATGAAACCCACAGAGCCGGTCTCACCCAGATTGCCGCCGTTTTTGGAAAACGTCGAGCGCACCGTGGACGCCGTGCGGTTTTTGTTGTCGGTCATCGCCTCGACAATCACCGCCACACCGTTTGGCCCGTAACCTTCATAGCGGATCTCGTCGTAGTTCTCGGCATCGCCCGCTTGGGATTTCTTGATCGCGCGATCAATCACATCCTTGGGCACCGACACCGATTTCGCCTCTTTCACGGCCATGCGCAAACGCGGGTTCTTGTCGGGATCAGGGTCGCCCATTTTGGCGGCCACGGTGATTTCCTTGGCAAGCTTTGAGAACAGCTTGGAACGCAATTTGTCCTGACGCCCCTTGCGGTGCTGAATATTTGCCCATTTGGAGTGGCCAGCCATGATATATCCTATCGTTTCATATTTGACGTGTCTTACGCCAACACGAGGGGGCGGATCAAGCCGCCAGTCGCAGGTCCAACCTAGAGCGGCCAGATCATCGGGATCACAAAACTGACAATCGGGGCCAGCGACAGGTTCAACGGCACCCCGATGCGCAGAAAGTCCGAGAATTTATAGCCCCCCGGCCCGAACACCAGCGTATTGGTCTGATAGCCGATTGGGGTCGCAAAACTGGCGCTTGCCGCAATCATCACCGCCACCACCAGCGGGCGCGGATCAACGCCAAGCGCGCTGGCCAGCCCGATCGCAATCGGCGTCATCACCACCGCAACCGCGTTATTGCTAACCATTTCAGTCAGAACAGAGGCCAGCAAATAGACCGCCAGCACCACAAAGAACGACGGCAATGCCAGCATATAAGGCGCCAGCGCATCCGCGATCATCGCCACAGCGCCCGAGGATTGCAGCGCCGCACCCACGCCCAGCATCGCGAAAATCAGCGCAAGCAAACGGCCCTCAATATACGAAAACGCCTCGTCGGCATCAATACAGCCGGTGGTCAACACAACCGTCACGCCCACCATCGCAAGCAGCAAAATCGGCGCCACATTCAGCGCAGCCAGCACCACAACCGCCAAAAGCGTGCCAATCGCCACAGGGGCGCGGTTGCGGCGATACGCGCGTTCAGAGGGCACCGAGACATCGCCAAGGTTCATATCAGAGGCCAGCCGCGCGATATCGTCCTGTGTGCCCTCCAACAGCAGGGTGTCGCCCACGCGCACAATCAGATTGTCCATCTGGCGACCGATATTGGTGTCACGCCGGTGCACCGCCAGCGTATAAACCGCATAGCGGCGGCGCAGGCGCAGCGACCCCAAAGTGCGCCCCACCATCTTGCAGTTCGGCGTGATCAGGACCTCGACTGTTGTGGTTTCCACTGCCGAGACCTGATCGACACGGCGCAATTCCGGCGTGGCTTGCAGCGACAACAATTCGGCCATCGCGGTGCGCAAAATCACCCGGTCCCCGACCTGCAACAGCACCCCTTGCATATTGCGGCGCAGGGACGCGTCGCCGCGCACAATATCAATCAAGCGCACGCCTTCGCGTTTGAACAAACGCACCGAAAGCGCCTCGCGGCCCACAAGGTTGCTTTCGGGCGGAATAACCGCCTCTGCAAAAAACCGCATCTTGGACCGATCCGACAGCAGCGTCGCCATGCTTGACCGGTCGGGCAGCAGGCGCGGGCCCGCGAAATACAGATAGAAAAACGTCCAGCTGACCACCACAAGTCCCACTGGCAAAATCTCTAATATGCCAAACGGTTTCATGCCAGCGGCGCGCGCCACACCGTCCACCAGCAAGTTGGTCGAGGTGCCCAACAGGGTCATCGTGCCGCCGACAATCGCGGCATAACTCAGCGGGATCAACAGCTTGGACGCCGAGGTGCCCAGCGTGCGCGCCAGTTGCACAAACACCGGTATCATCACAACCACCAGCGGCGTGTTGTTCATGATCGCGCTGGCGAAGGCTACAAACACCAACGCGCCACCGATGGCGCGTGCGGGGTTCACCTTGGCCTGCCGTTCGGCCACTTGCGTCATGGCATTCAGCGCGCCAGTGCGCACCAACGCGCCCACAATGATAAACATCGCCGCAATCGTCCACGGCGCAGGGTTGGCCAGCGCCAGCACCGCATCGTCATACGACAACACCCCCGTGACCAGTAACACCGACACGCCCACCATGGCAACGACTTCGGTGGGAAATGTCTCGCGCAGGAACATCACAAACATCACGCCGACCACGCCAAGCGTCAGCCACGCGGATGTGCTTTGACCAAGGGCAAAAAGATCGCTCATGCCACTATCCTATCGGCCTGCACCGTTATGCACCAGCCGCCGGACCCGCAGGTGCCAAACGGCCCCCTTGGCGCACCATCTCGACGCGCAACGCCTTGCCCGTGCGATCATCGGTTTCCACATATAACCCCGATAGCGTGGCCTCGGATGCCGCAGGGGTAAACCTCTCTTTGGGCATCCCGGTGATAAAGCGGCGCAGCGGCTCGACCTTATCCATACCAATGACCGAATTGTAATCACCGCACATGCCCGCGTCCGATTGATACGCGGTGCCACCGTGCAAAATCATCGCATCGGCTGTGGGCACATGGGTATGGGTGCCGACCACAATGCTGGCGCGCCCGTCGCAAAAATGCCCCACGGCCATCTTCTCGGACGTGGCCTCGCAGTGGATATCAATCAGGCTGGCCTGCACCGCCCCGCCCATCGGATATTGCCGCATCACCGCGTCCAACGCCGAAAACGGATCATCGAAGGGACGTTTCATAAACACTTGGCCCAGCGCTTGCGCGACCAGAACCTTGCGACCATTGGTGGCCGTAAAGACCCGCGCACCCACACCCGGTGCGGCTTTGGAAAAATTCAGCGGACGGATGATCCGTGGCTCGGTGGCGGCAAACGACAGCATGTCTTTTTGATCAAACGCATGGTCCCCCAGCGTCAGCACATCAGCGCCAGCATCCAGCAGGACCTTGGCGTGCGCACCCGACAACCCCATGCCGCCCGTGGCATTCTCGCCATTGACCACGACAAAATCCAGCCGCCAGTCTTTGCGCAAACGCGGCAGATGATCCACCACCGCCTGACGACCCGCGCGGCCCATCACATCACCTAGGAAAAGTATTTTCATAACGCCCCTGTTACGGCTTGGCGCTGGTTTGTTCTAGCAGAAATTTTCGCCGCTCTCATGGCGTCAAAATACCGTTCTGGGTCACGATCAAATCGAGCGGCTGATCGGTCGGCTCTAACGGCAATCCACCCGCCTCTTGCTCGGCGTAAGCAAAGCCGATCGCCAGCGTGGGCCGTTTGGCGCGCAGCATCTCAAGCGTGCGGTCATAAAACCCGCCGCCATAGCCCAGACGCCCACCTTTGCGGTCAAACGCCACCAGCGGCACGATCAGTATCTCGGGCTCCATCCAATCGCCAGTCTCGGGGATCAAGGCCCCAAAATCACCCTTAATCATCACACTATCGGGGTCCCACACGCGGAATTTTAGCGGTTGGCCCTTACCCATAATCACCGGCACGCCCACCGGCCCGTGTGCGGCGGCCTCTTGCATCGCAGCAACAGGATCAATCTCGGTGCGCATCGCCATATAGCCTGCAAGGGACACGCCCCGATGTCCCGCCAACACGCTCGACAGATGCGCCGCCGTGCCCCGCCCCGCCATATGGGCCAGTTTGCGCCGCGCAAAGGCATCTGCCCGCGCTGCCGCTTTCACTTGCGTCAAAGTAACCATAGTGCTGCCAATCCCAAAAACGCAAAAAACCCAACAACATCCGTCACCGTTGTCACAAAGGCCCCCGAGGCCAGCGCGGGGTCAACGCCCGCCCGTTCTAGCATCACAGGCACCATTGTGCCCGCCAACCCGGCCACGACCATATTGATCACCATCGCGACCCCGATCACCGCCCCCAACATCGGTGACCCGAACCAGAAGATGCCCACAAGCCCCATCACAACCGCAAAGATCGCGCCGTTGATCAGGCCCACCAAGGCCTCGCGCCTGATAACCCGCCAGACGTTGGCCGCAGTCAGATCGCGGGTCGCAATCGCGCGCACTGCCACGGTCAGCGACTGCGTGCCCGCATTGCCGCCCATCGAGGCCACAATCGGCATCAACACCGCCAAGGCCACCAGACTTTGGATCGTGCCCTCGAACAGCGAGATCACCATCGAGGCAAAAATCGCCGTCGCCAAATTCACCGCCAACCACGGAAACCGCTGGCGGGTGGTTTCCAGCACGCGGTCAGACAACGAGCCCTCACCGACACCGGCCAGACGCAAAATATCCTCTTCCGCCTCTTCTTCCAGAAACGCCATCGCATCATCAATCGTAATCACACCGATGATGCGACCGTCATCGTCCACCACGGGCGCGGTGATCATGTGGTAGTGGTTGATCGCTTGGGCGACCTCTTCGACGTCTTGCTCGACATGGAATGTGCGAAACGTATCCTCGACAATATCGACCAGCGGCACATCGCGACGCGACGACAATAACCGACCCAGCGTGATATAGCCCACCGCTTTTAGGCGCGGATCGACCAGAATGATATGGTAGAATTGATCGGGCAACACCACATCCGAACGCAGATAATCAATCGCATCGCCAACCAGCCAGTGTTCGGGCGCGCGGACCAGTTCGGACTGCATATGGCGGCCCGCCGATTCCTCTGGGTAAGACAGCGCCTGCTCGACAGCAACACGGTCGCCCGCATCCAACGCATCCAACGCGGCCTCTTGCTGGGCATCATCAAGATACTCAACCAGATCAACAACATCGTCGGTTTCCAGCTCTCGCACCGCTTCGGCAAATTCCGCAGGCGCAAGGCTTTCGATAATCTGCTCGCGCAGGCTTTCGTTCAGCTCCGACAGGATGTCGCCATCCATGCCCCCTTTCCAGACCGCCAGCAAATCGCGCCTGTCGCGGGCGTCGATCAACTCGATCAGATGGGCAATATCGGCGGCGTGCAGCGGATCAAGGATCGCAGCAACACGGTCCCCATCCTGCGCTGTGACAGCCTCTAAAACCTCCGCAATAACGCGGTCGGTAATGCCAAAGGCTTCTTCTTCGATGTCGTCGATATCGTCTACCATGGCACCCTCCGGTCACTGTGATGCAACATAGCGGCTTGCAGGTTTCGCACAAGCACGGGCGCGGGGTTTTTGGCAATTTACATCCAGCCGCGCGGCGCAATACTGTGGCACTATGACAAAACACATCCTCTTGGGCCACACCCTCGCGTTCACCGGCAATGCGCTCTCCACCAACTGGCAGGATTGCGTGCAAACCAACAGTGCGGGCGGCGTTTTGATCGCTGACGGGAAAATCTCCCAAGTCGGTGACGGGGCTACGCTTTGCGCCGCCCACCCCGACGCGCAGACCACGCAATACGGTGACAAACTAATCACCGGCGGCTTTGTCGACGCGCATATGCACTACCCGCAAACCGCGATGATCGCGAGCTGGGGCAAGCAACTGATCGACTGGCTCAACACCTATACATTCCCCGAAGAATCCCGCTTTGGTGATCCGGTCTATGCCGCCGAGGTTGCAGGACGCACGATGGATTTGGCACTCGCACACGGCACCACAACACTGACCAGTTTTTGCACCATCCACCCGGCCAGCGTGGACGCCTATTTCACCGCAGCCGCCGCGCGCAATATGGCCGTGGTCGGCGGCAAAACCTGCATGGACCGCAATGCGCCCGACACATTGGTCGATACCGCACAATCAGCCTATGACGACAGCAAGGCGCTGCTGGAAAAATGGCACGGGGTGGGCCGCGCGACTTACGCGATTACGCCGCGGTTTTCGCCGACCTCCACACCCGACCAACTGTCCGCCTTGGGCGCGCTTTGGGCCGAATACCCCGACTGTTTGATGCAAACCCATCTGTCTGAGCAACACGATGAAATCGCTTGGGTCAAATCGCTGTTCCCTGATGCGCGCGACTATCTGGATACCTATGAGGCGCATGGGCTGCTCGGCGCACGCGGGCTTTACGGGCACGCGATCCACCTCGAGAACCGCGAGATCGACCGGCTGGCAGAGGTCGGCGGTGCCGTCGTGCATTGCCCGACCTCCAACACCTTTATCGGGTCGGGCCTATTTGACACGCTGGGGTTGGCTGCGCGGGGTATCCGCACAGGGCTCGCCACTGATACCGGCGGTGGGTCGTCGTTTTCGATGCTGCGCACCATGGCTGCCGCCTATGAAATCGGCCAGTTGCGCGGCACGGCACTGCACCCTGCGCAACTGATCTGGATGGCGACCGAGGGATCCGCGCAAGCGCTTCATATGTCAGGGCAAATCGGGCATCTGGGCGCAGGAGCCGCCGCTGATATCACGGTGCTTGATCTTGCCTCGACCCCCGCCATCGCGCAGCGCCACGCGCGGGCCACCGACATCTGGGATGCACTGTTTCCGACGATCATGATGGGCGATGACCGCGCCATCGCAGATGTCTGGGTTGCAGGGAAACGGGTCGCTTAGCAGGGCGCGTAAAACACCAAAACCCAGGATTCGCCGACCCCTGCAAACCCGTAACTGGCCATGCGCGGGTCCAGCATATTCTTGCGGTGCGGCGCAGAGTTCATCCAGGCGGTAAACACCTCTGCTGACGACTTTTGCCCCTGCCCGATGTTCTCGCCGATGCCGCACCCCGGGATACCGCGCGCTGCAGCGCGGTCACTGGCGCGCAGCCCCTCGGGGGAGACGTGATCAAAATAATTGCGCGCCTCCATATCGGCGGCATGGGCTTTTGCGATTGCGCCGAGTTGCGCGTTATAGCGGATCGGACTGCTGCGCACCGCCCGCAAGCTGGCGTCAAAACCCGCGTCAGGGGCCACATTCGCTGCCAAGGTCCGCACTTGCGGCTGCGATATCGTCACGACAGGCAGTGGCACGGGGATCACGACACAGGCGCTTAGTCCCAAAAGCAGGCCAAGTATACGCATCGTGGTCAGCTCTCCATCAAGGCCCGTGCCAAGCTGTTCTGCTTTGCAATCACCTTTGGTAAATCAATCGTGGTCATCATGCCGCTGGCGACAACATGGCGGCCCTCGACAAACAAGTCACGCACTTTGCTCGGACCGGCCAAAACCAGCGCCGCAGGGTCCCAAGACCCCGCAGATTCGACCCCGCCCGCGTCCCAGACCGCGATATCGGCGCGCTGCCCCACGGCAATTTGCCCCACATCGTGACGGCCCAAAACCTGCGCACCGCCGCGTGTGGCGATAAACAGCGCCTCATCGGCTGACATGGCATCGGCGCCGTTTTGCACCCGTTGCAATAGCATCGTCTGGCGCGCCTCGCCGATCAAATTACCGGTGTCATTGCTGGCCGATCCGTCCACGCCCAAGCCCACCTTTACACCCGCATCACGCATCTGGCGCACGGGGGCTATCCCCGACCCCAATCTGCAATTGGAACACGGACAATGGGCCACACCGGTGCGGGATTTGGCAAAAAGATCAATCTCTTGAGCATCCAGTTTCACACAATGCGCGTGCCAGACATCGTCACCGGTCCAGCCCAGATCTTCGGCATACTGGCCGGGCCTACAGCCGAATTTCTCAAGACTATAGGCGATATCCTCGTCGTTCTCGGCCAGATGCGTATGCAACATCACACCCTTGTCGCGGGCCAGAATTGCCGCCTCTCGCATCAAATCACGGCTAACCGAAAACGGCGAACACGGTGCCACGCCCACGCGCACCATCGCGCCCTCGGACGGGTCGTGAAATGCGTCGATGACCCGAATGCAATCCTTAAGGATCGCGGCTTCTTTCTCGACCAGCGCATCAGGCGGTAAACCGCCGTCACTGACCCCGATGCTCATCGCACCCCGCGTCGGGTGAAACCGCAGCCCCACCTCCGTTGCCGCCGCAATGGTGTCATCCAGACGCGACCCGTTGGGATACAGATACAAATGATCCGACGTCATCGTGCAACCCGACAAAGCCAATTCAGCCAAACCCGCCTGCGCCGAGGTGAACATCTCTTCAGGCCCAAAGCGCGCCCAAATCGGATAAAGTGTCTGCAACCAGCCAAACAACAACGCGTCCTGCCCACCGGGCACAGCACGGGTCAGGGTTTGATACAAATGATGATGGGTATTGACCAGACCGGGGCTAATCACGCAGCCCGCCACATTGACACTGCGCGCGCCTGCAACGTCCAGTTGATTGCCGATCGCGGCAATCACACCGTCTTTGATGTGGATATCGACCCCGCGCAACCGGCTGCGCGCGTCGTCCATCGTCAGCACCACATCGGCAGCGCGCAGCACCGTATCAGCCATCAACGACCTCCTGCAATGCCGCCAAAGCGACCGCATGGATATCCGCGTTGGCCGCCGCAATCACCCGCCCGCCATGATGCGCAGCACCACCTTGCCAGTTCGACACAATGCCGCCCGCCGCCTTGATCACCGCAATCGGCGCGTGAATATCATAGGGCTGCAATCCCGCCTCGATCACCAAATCCACGTGGCCCGCCGCCAACAGTGCATAGCCATAGCAATCCATGCCAAAGCGGGTCAACTTCACAGTTTTCGACACCGCCTCAAATGCACGACGCTCCAACGCCGAGCCCACTTCGGGAAAGGTTGACAGCAAGGTGGCGTCTGCAAAAATCCGCCGCTTGCGGGTCGCAAGCGGCACAGTGCCATGCGGGCCGGTCATGTCTGCCCGCCCGAAACCACCGATGAACCGCTCGCCAATATAGGGCTGGTCAATAATCCCGAAAATCGGGCCCGTTGCATCCGAGATCGCAATCAAAACACCCCACGTGGGGGTGCCGCTGATATAGCCGCGGGTGCCGTCGATCGGGTCCAGAACCCAGGTCAAACCAGAGGTGCCCGCCTTGGTGCCAAACTCTTCGCCGACGATACCGTCGTCGGGACGCTCGGCGGCCAATATGGCGCGCATCGCTTTCTCTGCGGCGCGGTCGGCCTCGGTCACGGGGTCAAATAACACCCCTGCCGCCGCTTTGTCATCCGCCACCAATCCGCCGACACGGAACAGGCGCAATGTCTCGACACGGGCCGCATCTGCCAGCAGATGTGCGACCCTGATCAGATCGGTCTGTGTCGCATCATCCGGTCGCATCGCGGTGCCCCTTACTGTGGTCTCGATTTACGTTAGTCGGTAACGTGGACCGCACCAAGGGGTCAAGGGATGTTACGCCGCTTCGCTGAGCACGCGCGCCAGATCAAACAGGCGACGACGCTGGTTTTCAGGGATCGCATAATACGAGCGCAGCAAATCCAACGCCTCTTTATCGGTCAAGACATCACCGGGCACCTGACCGGATTGGGCGCCATCTGCGGCTGTCTCCAACCCTTCGAAAAAGAACGACACGGGCACCTCCAAAACATGGGCGATGTCCCACAAGCGCGAGGCGCTGACGCGGTTCATGCCGGTCTCGTATTTCTGGATCTGCTGGAACTTGATGCCCACGGCTTGGGCCAATTGCTGCTGCGTTGTGCCGTTCATCCACCGCCGTTGGCGAATGCGTTTTCCGACATGTACGTCGACCAAATGTTTCATGGGAACTCCTATCATCCATACCTACTACGGCCGGCGTGCGCGTCGAGATCAGTTGCACCGCTTACCGTCGACACCCTGTCTGCCACCCAACCCAATTAACACGCAACGGTTGCAAGCGCCGACCTGACCTTAAAGACAGGTCAATCGCCGAAAAACTGCCCGACAAGTGTTAAATAATGCTTCATGGGGTTTGCCTCTTGGGGTGAAAATCGGCACAAGCGGTCGCAATATCTGTAAAAATTGCAAGGATTCCACATGATGCGCGCCTTTCAAGTCACTGGTTTTCAAACCGAACCTGCCCTTGCCGACATCCCCACTCCCTCTCCCCTAGCGGGAGAAGTTTTAGTGGACATTCATGCATGCGGCTTGAATTTCGCCGATCTGTTGATGGCCAAGGGCACCTATCAGGACACGCCGACCCCGCCCTTTGTGCTGGGCATGGAGGTCTGCGGCACCATCACGGGCCACGGCGCGGGTGTGACAACGCCGCCCATTGGCACCCGTGTTGCGGTCTTTGGCGGGTCAGGCGGGCTGGCGCAGCGCGGGGTTTTTGATGCCGCGACCTGCCTGCCGGTGCCCGACGCCATGTCGTCTGAAATCGCCGCGGGGTTTTATGTGGCCTACGGCACCTCGCATCTGGCGCTGACCGACCGCGCGCGCCTGCAAGCGGGCGAGACGCTGCTTGTGCTGGGGGCAGCGGGCGGTGTCGGCTTGACGGCAGTGGAAATCGGCAAGGCGCTGGGGGCCACCGTGATCGGGGTGGCGCGCGGGGCGGATAAACTGGCGGTTGTGCGCGCGGCGGGTGCCGACCATTTGATCGACAGCGATACCCAAGATATCACCACCGCCGTCAAGGCGCTTGGCGGGGCTGATGTGGTTTATGATCCGGTGGGAGGCGACAGTTTCAAGGCCGCGATGCGGGCGACAAACCGCAAGGGCCGCATGATTGTGATCGGCTTTGCCA